>JAAHTH010001039.1_pt1 | contig 25234 bp, 19 predicted proteins | sample 6116091 | NCBI WGS metagenome assembly JAAHTH01 (sample SAMN13939990, study PRJNA603662) | sponge metagenome | isolation source: marine sponge | host: Mycale hentscheli | place: New Zealand | collected 2006
GAGTATTGTTTCTGGTATACAACCAAACAATTTGAGGTTCTGCCTCAGAGACTTTCTTCCAAATCAATTCCTTCTTATCAATATCCTTTGGTAATCCACCAAACAATACCCTTTTACCTTTACCGTTATCTTGAACCAATTCAGGCCAAGCAAACTTTCTTGAATTGTATGTGGAAATATAACTTGGAATAATACCCAAGATGTCATAGATAGACTTGGTAATCATTGAGTTATACCTTAATAAGGTACCAACGGTCCATACATTATTTGAATTTAATAGTGGTTCCTCAATAATTACTTTAGTGATACCAATATCTTTATATTCCTTCAATTTTTCCTCGAACGCGTCAACTTTAGCTAATAACTCTTCAATTTTATCTTCAGGTTTTGGTTTAATTACTGGTGATACGTGAGTCAACTCCAATAACTTTTGTGTTTGGATATCAAATAATGACCAACCAATAGTCTTGGTTGAAATGTCTAACCCCAATACTTTTGGAGTATTCTTTAAATTATTACTCATATTCTTTTAGAAATCGAACTTTATAGTGTATTGCTGAACCCCCACTCGTTTTTCAGGGGATTGAACCTTAGATATAATCATAAGGTCTTTATCAGAATTATAAAGTCCAACTTCTGTGACATATGGGTCGTTACCGTCCCATGTCGGATTAGAACTATCTAAGAATTGAGTCTGACCTAAGTTGACTTGATAGTTCATTACATAAATTGTGGCTTCGATATCAGTATTGATAGTTCCATAGAAGAAGAATTCATTACCAAAGTTCATTTGGGTATCACCCGTTTGAGGTAAGTCAATATAATTCTCTAAAACATAACTACTACCACCCTGATAACCCTCTTTGGTAATTTGAAGTGTAGTGTTAGTTAAACCTGAAGAAGTGATAAACCCTCCAACCGTTGTCGCTGATAATTGTTCAGTAATACCGGTCACTTCAACCCAAGAAGCGGGGTCAGGTTTTGTGTCACCAGTAACTTTTTGTGCTAAGACAACTAACTCATTCGCACTGAATCCTGTAAATTCAGAAGAATCACTATTTAGGAATTGAAACTCACTTCCAAATCTCATTGATACGTCTGCAGTATTATTATTACAACAGGCATCTTCACCAATAATCTTAGTATAATAATTACAATGAAGAGAGTCTGTGAATGAATCATTATTAAATCTATATGTCACATATAAACTTTCCGAAGAACCAGTTAACAGACCTTCAAAACCTCCACTAACATTTCCAAAAGTATTAGGTTGTACACCTGAAAGTTTAGGAGCGGGTAACGTCCAATTTCTATTAGACTTATAATTTAATGACGCGACTAACTCTTCATCGTCAATAACCGCAATCTTCAAATCAGGGAATAACTTCCCAACTCTGTTTGGATAACCATTGTTATTGGTATTAGTATCCCAAATATGGTAATATCTAATACCTGGCTCATTCATGTTTGGATTAGCAACAGACTGAATGTAATATGGTGTGAACAAACTTAAATCATCGTAACCTGCAGGGTCAGTGAAGAATGACTCTCCCATAGTCCCACCTGATGACTTATGCCACATTAACCATGGAATGTCAATTCTAAAGTTTCTCGCCGCACCTGTATCTGCGGATAACGCAACTGATGAATCTCTTTCTTTCTGTGCTAATTTCTCACCATAGAAGTTATCTAAAGCGTTATTTGTGTAGTGAATAATAGCAATAGACTTTTGGTCTGAAGGTGAAAGATTAATCTGTTCACTAAATGAATTGTAATAGAAAGTTGAGCTTGTATCTGTTTGTCCTGTGTTTGAGTTATACCCTAAATATTCTTTAGTTCCCGTGTAACCTGTTGAACCGAAGTAAGTATAACCTTTATCGTTTACTGTAAAACCTGCGGGGGACTCTGTCCATGGAATGTTCATATTCCATATTTTCACATCATGACCTGTCGAACAGTTAGTTTCAAAACTTAATTCCTGATTTTGTAAGTAACTTAAAGGTGTATTTGAATCATACATTGGCGTCATACCTGAAGGGAAGAAATGACATCTACCATCACCAACATAAGACATTGAAGATAAGTCAGGTAAGTTTCTATCCACCTGAATTGTTACACTACCTGTGGTACCTGTGGTATCACCAGTGATAGCCTCCACTCTATATACCAACATCGGGAATGCATTTGTATATGTATTACAATCCGCTGTTCCGTCCATCCAAATAGCAACATAATCACCAACAGTGGTATTAGCACTAAATGAAGTATCACAACTATTATAAGTTGCAGTAAATGTATTACCTGAACTTAGTGACGTTAAATCAACAATCCAATTTGATGATTTTGTATAGGCTGAAGTTGTATTGTGGAAAAACGAACCTGTTGTTCCTGTAAAAAACCCTCTTGGTGACGCACTGTTATAAATCTCATCTACAATAGGATTTGAGAATGGAATACCAAATGTAGAAGTCTTACTTGAGTCCACATAAATCGGATATTTGATATTCATCTGATTCTTTTCAGGTAGTGGTGTTTTGTTTTGTGCGTTTGGTTGTCCTAAAAGAACGTTAAGTGTGGATAAGTCGGCATTTTCAATACAATCATAACAAACTTCACTATCCCCAACTTGGAAATAAGAAATGTTAAAATTACCTCTTGATATCGCTCTACGACCCGCGTCAGTAATAACAGAGTTTAATAGTGATGATGTATCTTTTATAATGTATCCCATATCTTTATAAATACTTTATTGATTCTTTTTATATTTCATATTTAACAACCACTACCAGGTCCTGAAGGATATGGACTTGTTGATACACATTCATTGGTTCCACCACTACTTGTAGCGTTACCACAGTTCGTTCCTGTAAGTGTTACATTTTGTGAACTTACACTGTAATAGTTATATCCATAAACAGGACACGTTGCCGATGACGGTGTTGAGTGTGAAACTGTAAATGTATCAGTTCCTGTTATTGTTCCTGAACCACCACCTTGGAATGTTACATTATGTGTTTTTGTAAATCCTGTGTTAGCCCATCCTAATTCGAGCCCTCCACCACACTGTCTAAATCCACCACCAACATTCACGTAATCTATACCAACTGTGATTGTTGCATTTCCTGTCGCCGAAACCGTAGACCCTGAAGTAAAGCTTGCGTTTTGTAAACCGTAATAGTAATTTGTAAAATAATTACTAATGATAATGTCAGCACTTAGGTCCACACCTAATGGTAATGATGGACTAACTGTCGCCGTCCAATTAACTGTTTTTGATTTATTATATGTTGCACTACTATTAGTTGTTGTTGTAGTCGCAATATTAAGTGTATACGTTTGAGGTGAATTACCTGACCCAATAAGGAAGTTTTGACTTATGGTTGTTCCTGACGAATCTTTAACATATGCGGTTCCGTTACCACTTGGTAAATTATAGAATATGTTAGTACCAACAAATGTAACATTATCTAATGAATAGGTGTATGGACTTACACCTCCATAGGCGTTAATAGTGGCAGTACCGTTAGATGACCTAATACAGGTCTCATCAGTAGTCAATACATTCATAGATAATGACTGTGTAACACATGTCCCTGTCACCATATTCCAAGATTGACTCGTTCCGAATTCTGTCCATGTTCCCGTTGGAACAGTTGCTGTTGTTAATTTTCTTAAGTTGTTTGAACTATATCCACTAACAACCCATCTTGTATTAGATGTGTCATAAATAACATCACCACTTGTTCCACTCCACGATGGATATCCATTAACGGTTCCTTGATAATCAAATTCTAATTGAGTATATGGTGAAGACGTTAATGTTAAACATACGTTAGATGGATAACTTGGCGGTGGCGTTGGTGACGGTGTTGGTGTAGGAGTAGGCGTTGGTGATGGTGACGGTTGACCAATAACACAACTTGTTGATGCCGTATAATCACCATAAAAATCAATAACCGTTGCACTATATGTACCTGTGGTTAGTCCTGTGATTGTTGTAACATCACTACCACCTGTCGACCATTGAATGGTATAAGGTGAAGTACCTCCTGTAATATATAAAAACATTGAACCATCGGTTCCATGATATGTTGAAACATCATTAGTTACACAAGTTAAACCCATTGGTTGAACTGTGAAGATATTACAATTATTTTGTTGACTCGTACTCATAATTAACAATTATTCATTTGCTGGTTAGTAATAATAACTCCGTTACTATCGGTTTCTACATAATAGTAATCATCACCGCTAAGACCTGAAGTTCCTGGAGTTCGGTAGGTTAAAATGTAATTACCCATCACTACTTTATCAAAGTAACGTCTAATCACAGTCCCTATCTGTGGTGTAGTAGTATCAATTACTGTAAGAGTACCAACAAATCTATAGTCGTTAGAAGGGTTCAAGAATCTACAAATCTCATTATTTACCCCCACAAAAGTACCAATAGAAGTATATCCTGTAATTCCAGTATCACCACTGATACCATAATCAAAACTAAATGTATTCAGAGGCGTTTCAGAAGGTGTTAACGTAGGTGTCGGCGTTGGAGATGTTGATGGTTGTGGGGTCGATACACACGCATTACAATTAGCATAAATATTGGATGGGGTTCCAAATAAGTTCGATGCTGAAGTTGAATAAATATATCCTGAAGGTGGTGAATATGGTTGATTAAATTGACCTACATATTCCCAACATCTTCCACCATATCTAAATGTTTCACCCGTAGTCACACCAGGAACTTGAGTTCCAAGACCCATAATATTTTGTGGTCCAGTACAGGCTGAATACACATATACAGGGACAGGACTGTTCATCGAAGGTGAAGGTGTCGGGGTCGGCGTAGTAGTAACAGATGGAGTAATTGTCATTGTTGGAGTTATTGATGGTGTAGGCGATGGTGGTGCTGGTGGAACACAAGATAAACAATCCGCAAATGTTCCTGTTACCTCAGTAACATAAGAGTCTGCGGAACCACTAACGTCACTATCATAATATAAACAAATAGATTCAGTTCCATTAGCACTTATAATAGTACCAACAAACGTATCTCCACTCATTATTTGACTACCACTGTAAGATAAATAATCATTTACATAATATGTTCTACTATTGTCACAACCAATAAGTTTAGCAACCGTATTACAATCGAATGGTTGATTAAACATATTAAATGTTGTCGAACCAGTAACACCCACATTACCCATTGAAGGTGTTGGTGTTATACTCTTTGTAGGTGTAAATGTTGGAGTTACCGATGGTGATATTTGAACACTTGGGGTAACTGAAGGTGTCACTGTAGGCGTTACAGACGGTGTTGAGTCCATCGATGGCGTTATAGATGGCGTCGCAGTTATCGACGGTGTCGGAGTTGGTGATATTCCTACACAACAAGAAGGGTCTAAACAAATATTGTTAGTAATCGCAGAAATTGGAATTGTATCCACATAAGGGTCTACTGTTTGTTGTGAGAATGCATAACAAGTTCCCGTATATATTGTTCCCCAACCTGTATCATAACTCAGACCTGAAAGGAATTCATCCAATGATGCTGCTACTACTGATTGTGTAAAGGCAGATACGGTTGGGTCAACAGTAAAACCAAAATTCTTAAGACCTGAACCATTTTGATATGTCGGATTTAAGTTACCATACGCAGTTGTTCCTGTTAAACCTGAATAAACATTTGTATGTGTTAAAGCACTTAAATTAAGATTTTCAGGACCAACATCTGTAATGTCTTGCCCATATTCACTCAAGAAATTAGCAGCAGAAATTGTTGTTCCTTCAACCACAGCAACTGAATGTTGAACGAATGGTACCTTAGACCATTGATTTTCACAAACAGGATATATGTGTCCGTTTAATGAACCATTATTTAATTTGATGTCTTCCCATACTCTTAGATATGCTTCATAATCATACTCAAATCTATTGGTTGGTTCTTGTCCGACATAAGAAGCGTCATACCCATTACCTTTTATAGCAAAAGGGTCATTAAATAAATCATCCTTATCAGGATTTAGACCTGGTGAAGGTAAGCTCGGCGTAAGACTATCTACAGTCCCATGGTAATAACCAACAGTACCATCCGCCTCATCAACAACTAAAACAACAATATAATTTGTATCTTGACCTGAGAAACTACCAGGACCTGACCTATTTGAAGCATTTAAATCCGTATGGTCGAAAGGAACACCTTGAGAACGAGGGTCATTATTACCTGTTGAAAGGTCATTACCCCTATTAATCCTTCTATAGATAGAACCCGTATTAAAACTATCATTAAATTCGACCGTCTTCGGTTTACATTCACTATTCGGTCCACTAGCACTACACCATCCAGCATAATAAGTTGAACCACTCACATAATCATCAAATTCTAAGATTGGTGTGGAATCACTTAATGTTCCACCTGTTAAAGAGCCTAAATAAGGATATGATGCCCACCACAAATAGTTTTCACCATTATTAGACGGTTGACCAATAACCCCTTCATAAAGTAAACCTAACTGAGAAGAATTGGTATCATACCAAGACCTTATAGATTCTGATGCGTCCGCTGCATCATTCTCATCCAATGATGTTGCATCGTAGAATACATATACATTGGGACTTTCCTGTTCAGGAACCCCTAATATAATCGAATCTGACGGGTCACAACAACCCGTTAATATCCACGAATCAAATGCCATAATTGGATGTTATCCTTTTGTTTATGTTTATAAATATCATTAGCCCTGTTTCTATTATAAGTCATCCGTTTCAATTATAAACTTATTTAAGTAACCGTATCAAAAGATATACACCAAGTGTTATCACCGTCATTAAGAACACCTGAACCACTGTTGTATGCTATTGCCGGTGTTGTTGCCCCTAAGTTCGTTGATGACGTTATCTCAACTTTGAATATATAGGAAGTTCCAAATGTTCCTGTTGATGTTGATGGTGTTGTAATAACTTTTGCGGTAAACTCAGCCCCCGTCAACAATCCTGTAGTATAATTTCTCTCTTGGAACGTCAACTCATTATTTGTTGTCGTGCTCGGAACAGGATGTGTTCCACCACTAAAGTTTTTGTTAATCATCTTAATCCAATAGTCATCACCATTGAATATATCTGAAGATGATGTAACCACACCATTAATACTATAGTTATCCAATAACCATGTAATATATCCATTTGTTGTCGGAGACGATGCACCACCAAACGTGAATGTTGATACCGCATTATATGCTGTTCCATATGTCGAGAATGTTGGATGCCATATAATTGGGTAACCCACCACTTGTGGACAAGAAACAGGTCCAACAGCACTACTTGGTGATGGTGTAATAGTCGGGGTTATTGTTGGTGTAGGTGTAACAGTTGGAGTATTAGTAGTCGTTGGTGTTGGTGTTGGGGTCTGTGTTGTAGACACACTAACACCGATAGATGATGTAGGTGTTACAGTAATTGTTGGTGTTGGTGTTACTGTTTGTGTTGGAGTCATTGATTGACTAAGTATTGGTGTTTTAGTAACTGTTGGTGTTACAGAACTTGTAGGAGTCATTGATGGTGTCAATGATGGTGTTTGAGTAATTGTCGGAGTAATTGAAGGCGTAGGTGTAGGTGAAGGACTGTATGTCGGAACATCTGACCCATCACAACAATTGTTACAAATCAATGTAAGTGTATATGCTGTGTATTGTGGTGGGAATACTACCGTACCAGGTCTTGCACAGAAATCTATTGATACTGGGAAATCATCGATAACACCATGTGATATTGGTTGGTAATTACAATCATTCACCAAACAAGGCTCGTAATAGTATTCAAATATACCTCCAACACCACTTGTGACCTGTAGGTTATAGATACTACAACCTGTAATAACAATAGAAGTTGTTGGTGTTATTGAAGGAGTAATCGATGGTGTGATGGTTGGTGTAACTGAAGGTGTTGCCACAATAGACACACTCGGTGTTGGTGTTGAGGTTATTGTTGGTGTTACTGATGGTGTTGCTGCAACTGAACTAGATGGGGTTGGAGTAATCGACGATGTTGGTGTAATCGAAGGCGTTGTGGTTGGAGTAGCAGTAGTTGTAGGTGTTACTGATGGTGTAGCACTTACAGAACTTGTTGGTGAAGGAGTAATTGTTGATGTTGGCGTAATTGTTTGTGTAATAGTGACAGATGGTGTTACTGATGGTGTAGCACTTACAGAACTTGTTGGTGAAGGAGTAATTGTTGATGTTGGCGTAATTGTTTGTGTAATAGTGACAGATGGTGTTACGGAAACTGAACTCGTAGGTGTTATTGTAATTGTCGGTGTAACACTAATTGATGGGGTCACAGACACTGAACTAGTTGGAGTAATAGTAACTGTAGGAGTCACTGATTGTGTAGGTGTAATACTCTGTGTTGGAGTTACTGATTGTGTAGGAGTTACTGTTTGAGTAGGAGTAATCGAAGGTGTTGAAGTTACAGACGGTGTTGCCCCAACGGTACCTGTTGGAGTAATCGTAGGTGAAACAGATACCGTAGGGCTAACCGAAACTGTTGGAGTAACACTCTGTGTAGGTGTGATACTTGGCGTAGATGTGATTGTTGGTGTAACGGATACACTTGGTGTCAATGTTGGTGTGATAGACGAAGTAGGTGTTACACTATTTGTAGGTGTTGTTGATACCGTTGGGGTAACACTCTGTGTTGGAGTAACCGTCTGTGAAGGTGTTGGTGTTATTGTAGATGCTGGTGTTGAAGAAGGTGTTAAAGTAACCGTCGGAGTCACAGTAACTGTTGATGTTACAGATGGTGTAGGTGTTATACTCTGTGTTGGAGTTACAGATACTGTCGATGTTGGAGTGATTGTAACAGTTGGAGTGATACTCTGTGTTGGTGTAATAGTTTGAGTAGGTGTGATACTTGCGGTTGGAGTAATAGTAACCGTTGCCGTTACTGAGGGAGTTGACGCAGGTGTTGATGATGGTGTTAATGTTGGAGTAACACTCACAGTAGAAGTAACCGATGGTGTTGGCGTTTGAGATACGGTCGCAGTAATCGAAGGTGTTGGAGTAATTGAACTCGTAGGTGTAATTGTAGCAGTGACCGATGGAGTTAAAGTTGCAGTCGGTGTAATAGACGACGTAGGAGTCACCGTTACCGTTGCAGTCACACTAGCGGTTGGCGTAATCGTTACAGTCGGTGTAACTGATGGTGTACTAGCCGGTGTTGATGACGGAGTAATTGTGGGGGTAAGAGTTACCGTTGGAGTAATTGAACCTGTAGGTGTAATACTAACCGTCGGTGTTATTGATACAGTTGGCGTAATAGATGGTGTAATCGTCGGAGTAACCGAAGATGTTGGAGTTATTGAAACTGACGGAGTAACTGTCGATGTCGGTGTCAATGTAGGACTTACTGAAGATGTTGGTGTTATTGTTACCGTAGGAGTTATTGTTGGTGTAGAAGTAACTGAAGGTGTTGATGCTGGCGTACTACTTGGTGTAATAGTTGGAGTAATCGTCGATGTTGGGGTAATTGTCGATGTTGGAGTAACTGACTGAGTAGGTGTAACCGATTGTGTTGGAGTCACCGAAGGACTTACCGTCGTTGTTGGAGTAACAGTCGAAGTTGGTGTAATAGTAGACGTAGGTGTCAATGTAGGTGTCACAGACGATGTCGGAGTGACTGTAGAAGTTGGTGTAACCGAAGGTGTTGCAACTACCGAACTTGTCGGAGTTAATGTCGGTGTTAACGTTACCGTAGGAGTAACCGATGAAGTTGGGCTAACAGTTACCGTAGGTGTTAAAGTCGGAGTAACCGATGATGTTGGTGTTATAGATTGAGTCGGTGTTATCGTTGGACTAACAGTCGATGTGGGGGTAACGGTTGGGGTAATTGACGATGTTGGAGTAATCGTAGATGTTGGAGTTACTGTTGAAGTTGGGGTCAGGGTTGGAGTTACTGAAGATGTTGGTGTAATTGTTACTGTTGACGTTACAGATGGGGTAGCCGCTGGTGTTGACGAAGGTGTCACACTAGGAGTTAACGTCACTGTTGGAGTAACTGAGGTAGTTGGAGTAACAGTTGATGTAGGAGTCAGGGTTGGTGTTACCGATGATGTAGGAGTTACAGAATTAGTTGGAGTAATGGTTGGCGTTACCGAACTAGTTGGTGTAATAGTCGGAGTGATGGTGACAGATGGCGTAACTGTTTTTGTTGGAGTAACAGTTGAAGTAGGGGTTAAAGTTGGTGTTACAGATGACGTAGGAGTAATAGTAACAGTTGGAGTGACTGACGGAGTCGCTGCCGGTGTTGATGAAGGAGTTATCGAAGGTGTAATAGTTACCGTTGGAGTAATAGTTGAGGTAGGGGTTACCGTAGATGTTGGAGTTAAAGTTGGGGTAACTGTTACTGTCGGTGTTAATGTCGATGTTGGTGTTAATGTAGGTGTGACCGAACTCGTTGGAGTTAAAGTTGGTGTAACCGTTGAGGTAGGCGTAATTGTAGATGTTGGCGTGACTGTTGATGTTGGTGTCAGAGTTGGTGTTAATGAAGATGTTGGAGTAATAGTAGAAGTAGGGGTAATAGAAGGTGTAGCAACAACTGAACTTGTTGGTGTAATTGTTGGAGTATTAGTTACCGTTGGAGTTACCGAAGAGGTAGGAGTTACTGTAGACGTAGGTGTTAAGGTTGGTGTAACAGATGATGTAGGTGTTACTGTTGAAGTTGGCGTAATCGTTGGTGTAACCGAACTTGTAGGTGTAATTGTTGGAGTAACTGTTGATGTCGGAGTAATACTTCTAGTTGGCGTAATAGAACGAGTAGGAGTAATAGAAGGTGTTACTGTCGATGTCGGAGTTAGAGTTTTTGTTGGAGTAATTGATGGAGTAGCATCAACAGTCCTGGTTGGCGTAATCGAAGGAGTAACAGTCTTAGTCGGAGTAATAGATGAGGTTGGTGTTACTGTCGATGTCGGAGTTAAAGTTGGGGTAATAGATGATGTTGGGGTTACCGTTGAAGTTGGCGTAATTGTCGGAGTAACCGAACTCGTAGGTGTGATTGTTGGAGTTACAGTTCTAGTGGGTGTCACACTTCTAGTTGGGGTAATAGACCTTGTCGGTGTAATTGATGGAGTAACTGTAGATGTTGGTGTAATTGTTTTTGTTGGCGTGATAGACGGTGTAGCATCAACAGTTCTAGTTGGTGTAATCGAAGGAGTTACCGTTGATGTTGGAGTTATCGAACGAGTAGGGGTAATACTTCTTGTCGGAGTAATAGTTGGGGTGAGTGTCGACGTTGGTGTAATTGAACGCGTAGGTGTTATTGATGGAGTAACCGTTCTTGTCGGTGTAATTGACCTAGTAGGGGTAATAGAAGGAGTAACAGTCCTTGTTGGTGTAACAGTATTAGTCGGAGTTATTGTCGGAGTTAAAGTTCTAGTCGGTGTTACCGTCTTCGTTGGAGTTATAGATGGTGTTGGGTCAACCGAACTAGTTGGGGTAATAGTTGCAGTTACCGTTCTTGTTGGCGTAATAGACCTTGTAGGTGTAATAGAACGTGTCGGTGTGATTGTAGGTGTTAATGACCTTGTGGGTGTAATAGACCTAGTAGGAGTGATAGAAGGAGTTAACGTCGACGTTGGAGTTATCGAACGAGTAGGGGTAATTGATGGGGTAACTGTTTTTGTAGGCGTAACAGTATTAGTTGGGGTAATTGTTGGAGTTAGTGTTTTAGTTGGAGTAATAGACGGTGTGGCATCTACTGAGCGTGTAGGAGTAATTGTGGGTGTTATAGACCTTGTAGGTGTAATACTTCTAGTCGGGGTAATTGATGGAGTTACAGTTCTTGTTGGAGTAATAGAACGAGTAGGAGTTATTGACCTCGTTGGAGTAATTGATGGGGTAATTGATGGAGTGATTGAACGCGTTGGCGTAATACTTCTTGTTGGAGTTATAGAACGTGTTGGTGTAATTGTCGGAGTAACCGAACTTGTTGGTGTGATTGACGGGGTAACACTTCGAGTTGGTGTTATACTTCTCGTTGGGGTTATTGATGGCGTAACTGAACGGGTTGGGGTAATTGAACGAGTAGGGGTGATTGACGGAGTAATAGAACGAGTAGGGGTGATTGACGGAGTTGCGGTTCTAGTCGGTGTAATACTTCTAGTCGGAGTAATAGATGGAGTTACAGTTCTAGTCGGTGTAATTGAACGAGTAGGAGTTATAGAACGTGTTGGAGTAATAGAAGGAGTAACCGTTGGGGTTATAGTTTTGGTCGGTGTAATACTTCTTGTAGGAGTAATACTTCTAGTTGGTGTAATGGATGGAGTTGCAGTTCTTGTCGGTGTGATACTTCTGGTTGGAGTAATACTTCTAGTTGGTGTAATGGATGGAGTTGCAGTTCTTGTCGGTGTGATACTTCTGGTTGGAGTAATACTTCTAGTTGGTGTAATACTTCTAGTTGGCGTAATAGATGGAGTTGGTGTCACTGACCTCGTAGGTGTAACGGTAGGTGTTGGAGTCTGAGTTCCTGTAGGTGTTGGTGTTGGGCTCGGACATGGATTTTCCGCCTGACATGAAGAACAATTAAAATATAAGGCATTAAATGGGGGACCACCAGGACCACCTGTTGCAACAATATAATAACACTCACCATTATAAAGTCCAGCCCTACCTACAGTTGCCTGTGTAGGTTGAGTATATACAAACACATCAGGAACCGAAGTCCCAAAACAACAACTCCTAATAATGACAGGTGTAGTATAACCTGGTGATGGTGTTGGTGTCGGAGTAGGTGTTGGAGTCTTTGTTCTTGTAGGTGTTACAGTTCTAGTTGGTGTCACTGTTGGAGTAGGCGATGTAGGGGTTTCCGTACAACATTCAGCACAAGTTTCAAACAACGTCGCAGTACAATTTGCCGGTCCTTCACAATCAGGAACAATACCCTCAATAAAATAACAACAATTATCACACCCCGTTAATTTAACAACTTGACCAGCATTAGGACAAGGAGTTAAATTAGTTAAATTGACAAACTGATTTGCATATTGATAACTACATGTTGAACAGTTACCAGGGTCAATATCAATACATGGTATTAAAAATGCACAACAAGGGTCATTTTGACCCATAGTATTATAGTCACCAATCGGCATTCCAGGCTCATAAGGAACGGGACCTTCCTCACCTCCACAACCTCCACAACCTCCACCAGGATATACCTGGACAACAGACCCCACGAAAGCAACGTTAGCCTGAGGACAATTTTCAGCACAAGAACCAGTCGCAATTACCTCCCAACAAGCGTTAAGTTGGTCCACAAAAGAATCACCAAAAGATAAATTGTATACGTTTTGAATACAAGCGACCGCATTACCCGTTCTACAATCTCTAATACACGCATAACCAACATTATGGACTATGTAACCATCCAACACATAATAACTTGGACCACTTAGTGTTAAACTATGAAGCGGGTCTGTTGAATAGACAATTTCTTTTGATTCGACTTCCTCGTGGACTATTTGACCATCAACATATCTTACCATATCAAACTCACCTCCAACGGTTAGTTCAATAGTTGATACGAATTGGTATCTATTTTCGTTTCTATGGTAGGCTAAGACATTTTCATCTATAACCCCTAAACCATTAATCTGAAGGTAATTTCCTGAATCGATATACGTCTCAGTTACCTCAGGTGTTAAAACTTCTTGGGTGTTTAATGTTAGGGACTCTATTTCACGGAAGTCAATCCCAACAACGATTTCGGGTATATCAAAAGAGAATAGTTGGTCTCCCAATTGAACATTCTCAATGTTCTTTAAGGAACCATCTGATAATAAAACTTTTTGTCCTAATTTATAGCCCGCCATTTACGATTACTCTTAACCTATAAATAATAGGATGGACCCTTTTTATCAGACCCATCCTATTAAAATGAAGATAAACTTTATATTAGTTTTCTCTTCTCTCCTCAGGTTTGTAATACATGATACGCTCATGCCATATTGGAGACGCGAGAAGTAATGCAGGGTGGAGCTCACCTCTCTTAGTCATTTGATACATGTGTGACATCCAAGTCTGTTCATAAGGATGACCCCATTTGGTATCTATAAACATTTTTTTGTTACCTTCCTTACTAACAATCATCGGCCAGTTAGCATAATAAATTTCGCCGTCGATATATGTTAAACCATCCATATTTCTGATGTTTTTAAACTCACTCAACGGGACATTTGGGTCCAATCCAGAAACAGGTAATTTATCATAATGAGGCCAATCTCTCGTTCTAATATCTTGAGGAACATTATACCATGAACATTGTTTATCATTATCGAAGTAAACTTCAGTAAAACTTAGTTTTAAGAAGTCAAACTCGTCTTTCAACATAATCCTGTGAACTAAGTTGTAGATATTGGGAATATATTTTCTAAAACCGTTTCTACATACTTCACCTTGTAATTCTGGTGGATTAACAGTCATATCATCTTCAAAGAAAAACATAAAATCTGCATCAGACTCGTGGAAGTGTTCCGCAGCTGCTTGACGACCACCACAAATACCTGTATTACCTCCTAAATCAAGATATTCGAAATTATGTTCTGACGCAATTTCTCTGTTACGAACCTTCGCATTCTCGTCCGTTGAATTGTCCAATAAAAATAGTTTAGGACGTTCTAACCATTCAGGAGTCTTCTTCATTGACTCAATAGTATGTAAAACCTGCTCAGGGAAATTGAACGTCAACATGTATAAGTGAGTCTTAACTTGATTAACATCCCTGTCACTATATTTTCGGTGATTATTAACTCTTTTAACATCAGGTTTGGTAATCGTAACATTATCATCATTGATGGCTTGAGTAAATTTCACAATCAACCCATTACCATCCAACTCATATCTCCTATATAGGTCTGGTTCAACATAAGACATAATACTAAACAAGCTCTCCTCTGTCCCCATAAGACCTTCGTTCATAGACTTATCTAATAATGCATAATATGTGGAATTAGCCTCATTTAATTGCTGTTTATGTCCACCAAATAAACCTCCACGACACACATACTTAACATCCTCACCCGCATATCTATTCATACCATCAATTTTGAAACCATGAATTTCATTATCCGCATCATAAGGATAACTTAAGAATAAGAATGGATTACCGTAATCAGTTAATTTATCTAATACATTATCATTTACTAAATGAGTCATTGGTACTGTGTTCGTAATACCCGCATCCAACCAAAAGAAATATTCGGTATCAAATGGATTCCATATTGACACATCATTCAACATAAACATTTTAGACTGAACAATTGGATTATACCACTCTAATGAGGCTTGAGGAGATTCTGGTAACCAACCAGCCAAATTAAACCACTCAGGATTATTTCTTATTTCTTGTGTTTTATCCCAAAAAGGTGCGTAAAGATTTTTAACATCCTCCAACTCATATACTTTTACAAATGTATTGTGTGACTTTCTACGTTCCCAAACAAAACTTTCAAGCTCTTTTGGAACGTAAATGAATAGATTTTGAGGTATCTTTAAAAAGTTATCAAAATGTTCTAAATAATGGTCAAAACTACGACCAACTCGGTTAATATTCCATAACCCTGTTACGATTGTTAAATTCTCATTCACTTTATATACTTCATTAAATAATCTGTTTAGTGACAATTCTAACTCTTCTAAACTAACCCCACCTTTACCACTATAGTTTTTATGAATAACTAATATATTACCCCTGAAAAAGTATTCATGTTCTCCAATAACTTTTAGCACATCATCTTTCATATCGGTGAAAATATTCAAACCATCTCCACCACCACCACAGTCTTCAATAACATATATACCATTATCTTTTACACGACCAAAGAAATTACGTAAAGTTTCTAATTGACCAATTGCGGTATGTAACCCATCATCTAAAATAATGTCATACATATTATTAGTTAATCTTTCATCACATACCACCTTATTTGTCGAATCCATTATGAATGTTTCGATATTTTCTTCACCTCTTAACATACAGTCTTCACCGACATCAATACCATGAATAGTGGCATTTTCAAAATACTCTCTCCACACTTTTAATACCGCAGCTGGAGTATAATGTTCGTAATGGTTTACGTTACCAACAAATGTTGATGGTATATCAGGTATTAACGTACCTAATCCAATCTCTAAATAGTCAATATTTTGACCAACATAAAACTTGAATAATTTTTTATAGAAGTAATCGTATCCCGATAGTGACTTATCACTACCATATTTTTTTATAATCTCAGTTAAACTCATTATTTTATATTTATTTTACGTAACCCATAGCTAAGAAATGGTTTAATTTATTGAACTTATCACGGTCTTTATCGTCTTGTCTAAAGATTTGACACCCTTCCATAGTGTCATGTTCAGTACTTTTGATTACAGGGAAGGAATTCCCAACAACATTCAACCAATCTTCGAACGTTTCAGCAACCTCATCACCCTCAAAAAACGTAACAACTCTTGGTACTTTTTTCATTGCAAAATAAGCTGATAAAGTTGTATCGTCACACCAAACACCATGGGTGTGAATAAACTCAAAGAAATCATCACCAAACATACTTCTCTTATATGAAACACTCTTATAATGTTGGATAATTTCAACATATGAGTGAATTCCATTTGCGGAGAAAAAATAATCTCTATTGTTTTCAAATGTTACCCTTCTTGACCCATCGTCATTAATAGAAGTTAATCCATCATAACCAACAGGATAATCCGGCCACTTTTCACGGTTTTTTAAATGTTCATTTATCATTTCAGGATTATAGATAATATCATCATCAACCACAATGATAATTGTTTCTTCATCATCTATACGCTTAACCGTTGGGTATAACTTAGTTACAGGTCCGTAGTCCTCAGTTCTAAAAATGGTTAATTTATCATCTGATTCCCCCAACTCAACTAACCAATCAGGTAAGATATACTCCCCATCTGTTTGTTTATGAGATTCAGGTATATTAAAATGTATCTGATAATCATCGTAATTTTGTTCCATCAATGACTTGATACAATATTCCAAATCGTAATTGTATTGATTAATCAACCTAGATGGAATCGTAGTTAAAGTTATTACTATATTCATATTATTTTTTTATATTAATTTATCTAAATTGAGAATGTCTAATAGGATTTCACCGTGTTTTTCTTTAGGGACATTATTATCAAACCATTCTTTACCATTTTTAGCGACCTTATTGATAAAGTCTCTATCATCTTTTACTTCCTCCCACCTTTCAATCATTAAGTCACTGAGTAACTTATAAAATTTTGGAAATGGTTGTACACCTTTTATAGAGTCGTAATCAACTGAAATATAATGGTGATTAGGTATTAGTGGATTGTGAAAATCTACAGTAAGTTTTGGCCTAAATAATGCGGTTCCCAAACCTAAAATTTCCATATCTCTAAAACATATTTGACCCGCACCATTTAAACTCATATTGATTGCGTACTTATTCAAATGTTTGACATATTCTGAATAATGTAGATACTCACCATCAGATGTACTCTTAACATCAAACCTATCGTCTTGACTAAGAAATTTCCTAAACTCATAAAGGTATCCCTTAAACATAGGTTTTTCAGGTATTTCCCTATCACTATTATCAATATCCCTTAATTTATAAATCATCTCATCTGAATCAGTTCTCGGGGTTAGATACGAAAATGGCGTAAACTCACGACCCTCTAAGGGTTGATAGTAGTAATCATCTTTATGGGTACCAGATGCTGTAATTATTTCAACACAGTTTTCCATATCCCACCCTGAATAGTCACTAATACATTCCATCTTATCCCAATAGGTTACTATGAAATATTTTTTGGTGTCTTCATTTTGTATAATCATATGAGCGTGTGAATATTTAGCACACGGTTCAGATAACTTACGGTCAGGCATCTTAATAGAATTAATTTTATTAACCGTAAAACCCATATAATGATTTTTGATTTGATTATATAATTCCTCAAAATACCTTGGAGTATTCCACTCATTTCCTGGAAACTCGTAATAACAGTTAATAACCATATTAATCGATTTTTAATTTGTATAGTAATTTAGTGAAGAATGGTTTTTTATTAACTGTCTCATCCTTACATAAATCTCTGACAATTTTTGTCTGTACTTCATCTTCAAATCTACTTGGATTGTTTTCAGGGACAATAAAGACCCCATGTCTAACAACTTCAACATAAGACAAAATGAAATAATTTATTTTATTTATTTCTTCTTGTTTTTTATAAGTCATATGTGATGATAAATCATTACCTAACGCAACAATACCATCAACTTCTTTAATTTTTTCTATAGTCTCATCTAAATCATGTAGACTGACACCACCACTTAAAACTTTTATAAAAGATTCTCTTTTCCAAATACAAGGCTGAACACTATATAGGTATTGGTCATCAGGGTTCCTAACTACAAAACTATCATTATTGTTATGATTACATTTTGGGTCATACATAACTTTAGGCATTGAACTACAACCATTACACATATCATCAAACCCAAAGTAATCTATATTTTCACACTTAATAAAATATATAAGTTTTTCTAATTCATCTTCCTTTAAATTGTCAATCAAAAAATAATCATCACAGAAAAAGAAGATATATTCATCATCTACCGATTTTAAGTACTTTAACATAGACTCACCAAAATGTTTACCACTATCGTTAAAAGGAACTTCCATATTGTGATGATAAACATCATCATGACGAAACTCATACCCATCAGGGATTTCATTTGAGACTATATTAATCTTTAAATTCTTTGAATATTTTTTAAAGTAATCGACTGCTAGTTCGGCTAATCCAAACCCTTTTTCATTGGTGAAATACACAACAGATAAATTATCCATACTACCTATACTTTTCTATTATATCACTACAAATACCCAAACACCCATCAATATCATCATTTAGCCATTCAGGTAATACCGCAATACTACTCTTTATTGGTTGATTACCAGGATACGCCCATATATACCCCTTACTTGTGAGGGTAACTTTATCTTCCTGATGCCAAAAATAATTTAAATTATTGTCGGTCATAGTAAATAATTCAATCGCCTCTATGTTTTTACAATGAACCCATAATCTTTCACTTAGATTATCTAACCACCTTAAAGATACTTCATACTCAGAATTATCATGACCTAAATAAATTTTATCCTTCACAACACGAACATCAATTTCAACATCATATCCAAGTTCAATTGCACTTAAGATATAGTCCGGTGAATTTTCTAATTCAGGTTTTTCACCATTAATATTTCCTCTATGTGATATTAAAATTTTATTCATTACATATTAAAATATTTAATATCCTGAACCTTAAAGAATCTATCACCAGTTCTTATTCTATCTTCAAAATTATACTTGAATAAATCATTTTCAATTACAAATTTTTGAGTACATAAATCAATCATTTCATTATCATACTTATCCCTATACTCTGTCAATATAATATCCCCATAAAAATTTTCATAATACAATAGATAATCACAAACTATATGACCATCATCATCACAAGTTGGAGTTATAAAACTTTTCTTTACTGATGGGTGATGCCATTTAAAGTCCGTATCACAATAAGACACGATAAATTCTTTAAATGACTTAAAATCATGTCTCCAATTACAAGCATCCCACCCGTTAAATCTGTTGTGTGAATAATACGAATATAACCAGTCAAATGGGTTTCTAATCATAGACACCGTTTTCTCATTAGGTTCACGATAACATAACCAATTCTGAGGTATACTAGCATATTTCTCGTTATAACAAGCATGCATATGTCCATTAGCATATTCTAACCCATACCTTTCAACAAAATATTTACCTGATGTTTTTGGGATATGAATAAACTTATATTGATTTAAGTCTAACTCCATTAAACTTTATAGTTTTCTATATAGTATTTTAAATCTTCAGGGGTACCTAACCCCCACATTTTCGGAATATCAAATGTCCTTATTTTCTTACCACCCTCAATCGCTTGATTGAATACAGGGCAAACATAAAATTCACCATTTACTCTTACATCCTCCTCAATCATCTTCTCAGCATAATTAACAAAGTCAGAACCATTTTTCCAATAATAATATCCAACGGTCGCAATATCCGAAATTGGGTTCTTTTCAGCAACTTCAGTTACGAACCCTTCATCATCTACTTTAGCAAAACTCCATTTTGGATGTGTAGACCTAAATGATACAATTCCACCATCCACATCAGTTTCATTCATCTTATACATAAATTCCGTTGAATCCCACTCCACAAACTGGTCTGAATTAGCAAAGAATAATGGATTATCATTATCAATATGTTCCTTAGCTAATAATGCCGTACAAGCAGCCCCTTCAGTTAATCCATCCACCTCAACAATCTTACAATTCGGTGCGATTAGATTAAGTAACGTATCTAAGTTATACTTTTCTCTATGTTCTTTTTGAACTACGAAAATGAAATTCGCATCTATTCCTAAATTCTCCACCACGAGCTGAATCATTGGTTTCCCATCCACCTCTATTAGTGGTTTAGGAAAGGTATATCCAGCATCTCTAAATCTACTACCAGCACCTGCCATTGGGATAAGTATATTTAACTTTTTATCTTCCCACTTTGGTGAATTATTAGTTTTTCCCATTTCTATTTCTTTTAGTTTTTTATTTATATTATCGTATGTTACTTCTTTTGGATTTTTCACTCTTAGAATGTGCGCCTTAGAACGAGAAGCCGCAAGTAATCCATAAGGAGAATCTTCAATAATTAACGTCTCCTCAGGTAAACATCCCATCTTAGAAATTGCCCTCCAATACATTTCAGGATGTGGTTTTGAATTTTGAACATCTTCGTTTGAAATGATATAGTCCATATATTCCATCAACCCTAATTTAGAAATTACAGTTAATACAGTTTTTCTAATAGAATTAGAACAAACCGCAATTTTATAACCGTCATTTGTAAGATTTTCCATAGTTGATTGAAGAACTTGACTTGGTTCTAACTCCTTTAATTTTTGTAAAGTAAGTTTTTGTTTGTTAATCCATATCTCTTCATGTGATTCAATTGGAAGTCCTTTTCTCTGTGTTAACATCTCCAATTTTTGATTAGTCTTAAGACCATCATATATAGATAGGTGTTCCTCCCAACTAATAGCATATGTATCACCTAAAGCATCATTAAGTGCCTCGTAGTGAATGTTCTTCGCCTCGACTAATACACCATCTAAATCAAATATTACTAACTTAACCATTTTCATTAATCAATAATCCTTTCTACTCGTTCAGCCCACCCTCGTTTGTCTGAATGACCCCAATAAACCACTCTAGTTGGTTTTTTATCGGTCATAAACATCTGTTCATAATGAATAGGACCATCACCATTCAAGAATCTTTGAAGGTCATTGCCCTCAACTGATGTGGAATACATACCCACACCATCTTCATCGTCAAAAGCCACCAAAATAGAAGTATAATCATCAGCAGGTAACTCATATCTTTCGATGTTAACTAAGTGATAGAAAGAATACGTAAAAGAGTTTTCCCACTCCTCTTCAGTCTCATAATTATATGGGTTTGGAGGGAATTTGTTATCAATAGTCCATTTTTGGAATGACTTTTTATCAAAATGGATACCAGCATACTTTTCATAATCACGAACAGTTCTCTTAGTACCCAAACCATAAGGTTCCAAATTGAATCCATTGTCTTCAACACCAAATAGTTGACGGATTCTTGCTCTTGCAACGTCCTGTTGTGCCCACCATTGATTTTCACCTCTTTTATGTTGGTCATCCCACACCAATTTACCCGCTCTCTCTTCTCTCATCGTAGCGTGCCATATAATAACTCTATGTGGGTGGAACATATCATAACCATGGGTATATGAACGAACACTCAAGTTAATTTCCTCACCACTAAAAAAGATGTTAGGGTCATGTCTCACCTCTTTAGCCCATTTATTAGGACCAAAAGCAAAGTGACCACTCAAAAATCTAGCAGGGAATGGTTTTTCCAACTGTTGCCAATTCGGTATACCCGTTGGACGAATGAATATCGTCCCAAACGGATAAAAACTTGCAGCTTCAGATAACCAAGGCTCTTGAACCCTCTCTGCCGGGTCATTAAACGGATTATAATAAGGTAAATAACCACAAATAAGTGGATTATGACCGTCTTTCTTCAAATCATAATACCATTTAATCAATGTGGAATCCCAATTTTTAGTAAAACGGTGATGTGAATCCAATTGACATACAAATTCCTCATCTGTCAATAATTCATCGTTAATTACCGCCCTTGCATACGCCAAACCCTTAGCCTCTTCATAAGGAATATCCTTAATCTTAAACCTTGGGTCGTCACGATACTCATCAACGTTATCAAACCCATCTTCAGGGTTATATTGTCTACAAATACCGAAATGAATCCTATCAGGAAACTCGGCGTTCTCCAACGCACTTTTAATCGTTGGTATCAACTCAGGCTCACGATACGCAGGTAAGTGAACCAAAATTCTCATGTTTTTTCTTGCCTTTGCCATTTTAATATAATACTCCTTCCATTCTGTTTACCCAACCTTCTTTCTCTGAATGTGGCCAAACAACCCATTTATACGGTCTAACCGCAGTTTCGAATGACCTCCATACCTTACAGTATCCGTCAGGGTCATTCTTCATAGCTTTAATCTCATCAGCGTTTGCATCATCACGATACAACTCGTTTCCATTCTCATCTTCAAACGCAACCGCCCAAACATTGTAATCATCATGAGGAACTTGGTCGAAACCAATATCTATACAATGCTTAAACATAGTGGCAAATGAACTTAGATACTCCTCTTCCGTCTCAAAAGTAGGATTAGGAGCATATCCCTTATTTAATGTATGTTGTTGAACTGCACGTCTACTAAATGATATACCAGCATATCTCTCATAGTCATCCAATGTTCTTTCAGGTCCAAATCCATAGATACCAAACTCCTCAGGGTCATAAACCTCACCATCCATACCGAATAACTTTCTATTCTTTAGGTGTGAATTGTTATTTCTGTCCCCCCATTGAGGGTCATCATCCCATTGTCTTTTCCCGTTTTTTCTTGTGTAATAATGCCACATGTAAATTTCAATAGGGTGGAATAAATCGTAACCCCATGTAAATGCTCTAACAGCAATCGAAATTTCTTCACCATGAAAGTAATACTCAGGGTCATGTGGAACCTCCTTAACAAAATCTCCTGATGTGAAGTTAAAATGAGCTGAATAAAATCTTGCAGGAACAGGAACATCCCTACTAGCAAAATCATCAATACTCGCAGGTAAAAAATGAACATTACCGTCAGGACTAAACCTGTCAAAGTCCATTTTCCAAGGAACATTCACCCTTACTTGAGGGTCATTACTCGGCTCATAAGATGGGATGTAACCTGTAATCATAGGCTTCTTGTGTCCCAACTTTTTTAACTTATTGTATTGTTTGATTAATTTATCATCCCAATCTTTAACAAAACGGTGGTGTGAATCCATCTGTAAGGTATACATCTCACCATCATATTGTTGTTGTAATAAGTGTCTTGCCCAACAAGCGCCCTTACTTTCCGTATGTGGAATATCTATAATTTTGAAACGTGGGTCATCTTTATATTCATCAATATTATCCCACTCATCCTCAGGAGAGTGCTGCCATGCCAAAGAAATTACCAAATTTTGAGGTCTTTTTGCTTTTGATAACATATCCTTAAGTGTTGGTCTTAATTCAGGGTCCCTATACGACGCCAATTGAATAAAAATTGTTTGTCTTCTTCTTGCCATAAAAATATACTTTGTAAAAAGAATAATCATTGATAAATGATAATAAAGGGATATTTATAGATATGAAACTACTTAAAACAATAAAAAGATTAGTTAAAGAGTCAGAAGAAAACTTGGACCAAGCTATACAAAATAGTGCAACTCCAAAAGAAGTTAAGGCTCTTGAGGAAAGCTATACAGAATCGTTAAATCTACTTTCACTATACGAAAGTATTGAAAACGAAAAAGAGGACTAATTTCTTAATCCTCTTTTTGTCATTCTTTATATTTTATTGGGTTTCTATTCTCTAATATTCAACCGTAATCTTTTCAATATCTTTTCTTTCCGCTTGGATGAAGTAGTAACAGTCAATCTTATTACTAAATAAGTTTCCATTCCCAATATAAACGATATTATCTTCAATCTTTTTGACGTATAAGTTTTGGTGTGAACCTATAGAAGTTAATTGAACAGTAATACTATCAGGGTCAACCAAATCTCTCCAATACTCAGGAAGTTCAATTTCTTTGTCATTCAATTGTCTACCTCTAATATAAACACCGTGTTCAGGTCCCTCAAGGTTACCATGTTTCAACCTCATACCCTGTTCTTTCTTTTCAGGGTTAGGGTGTGGAATATCAAAGGCTTTTGATATGGCAGTTAGGTTACCTTGAGCATCAACTCTAAATACCGAAGCCTGACCTTGGTCATAACCTTCAACTAAATTAGGTGCTCCACCGTTAGCAAATAACTCCAACACATTTTGGTAACTATCATCAGCTTCCATGAAAACTCTCGTAGTACTATTTGTTGTTGTAGTAGATTTGTAGAATTTAGTATCATCAGTGCCTGTAGCATTAAACTGTAAATCTCTACCACCTTGACTTACAGTTCTCGTACCTGATAAAGTACCATCAGAAGAATAGATATTAGTATTACCCGCAGATGTTATATATCCAGCGTCATTATTAAATCCACTATTATTAATATTGGCTTTGGTTAGTTTCTTTTGGTTATTTGACGAGTCGACTACAACGAAGAAGTCTCCATCACCATTAGATGTTGATGTAGTCAGCTCTGAAAGGTCTACCGCAACCGTGATATTACCATTTGTAGTGATTGGTGTGTTTGATACATCAATCAACGCACCTGCCGTAATACCTACCGAAGTAACCGTACCTTGGTTATCTGTAAACGGTAATGCTGCAACCGTATACTTCTTAACATTGTTAGAAGCATCACTTACAGGGATATACATTGATGTTGTAATATCTCCTGTCCCCGTTCCTGCTGCGTATATGTAGTTATCAGTACCAGCGTAATCCAAGGCGATATCGTTAGCATTTACTTGAATACCTGTACCCGCACCAATATTAAGTGTTACTGAAC
>JAAHTH010001040.1_pt1 | contig 25196 bp, 14 predicted proteins | sample 6116091 | NCBI WGS metagenome assembly JAAHTH01 (sample SAMN13939990, study PRJNA603662) | sponge metagenome | isolation source: marine sponge | host: Mycale hentscheli | place: New Zealand | collected 2006
GCAAAGGCTCTCGCACTGGCAGAACAGCTTCATCAACCACCGTTGCGTGCACAACGTTATCACCGACCCAAATAGGCACAGGAAGTTCACACCACCCCTGCTCACCTCCCCAACGAGAGTACCCCCGCACCACCACATCCAGCAACTTGTCCGCTTCATTCACGGCGTCACTTAACAATTTGATTTGCAAGTAACCCTTACGATCAGCAGCTTCAACGTTCGAGAATTGAAGTGGATCGCCACCAAGTTCAATGGTGGTAACAGTAGCATCGCCAACAAATAATTCAGGGAACTGCCAAGCCTCAGGAACTTGAACGGCCATCTTGCAAGCCCACTTCAGACCACGACGATCCGCCTCGTACTGCATTTCAGAGCGTCGAATGATGAAACTGCCAGACGCCGCATTCGATGGCTCGATCTGAGTATAAATGGTGACCGCATCAAGCCCACCTGCATCCAACTCGTACCAATCTACATCGACTGCCCAATTCAAATCCTTCGCATCAGTAAGCTCACTTTCCTCAACAAACTCACTTGCCTCCACCGGGGGCTCTGAACGTCGCCTCAAGACGCCCTGGTCAGTACGTAGCGAAGTCCCCGAAGGCATGGAAAAATAAAACCGGGCCTGCGGAGCTCGTGGGATTTTCAAATCAAACGTATACCCATTTGCAGACTTTGTGCCCCGCATATTCCACGAATAACGGATCTCTGAACTACTTCCTGGCACTTCATCACCACGGAAGACCGCCACCAGATTTCCATTGGACTCGGATTCCATCCGTGGGACAGTGGTGTTACCGGGGGAGAAGCCCCTTGGCTGTTCGATAGCCAGATTTACCTTCCCCAGCGCTCGCCGAACCTGGTCGTTACGATCAGATTCGATATCCAGAACGCTCTTCTCGCTAACAAGCGTATCACCAACGACCCTTACCCAATAAACAGCACCCTTCAATCGACTGGTCTGATCGTCAGTAGCTCGCGCCGTCCACTTTGAGATTGCCAGATTGAGTTGCTCCAAAGATACGGGCAGGTAATCTTTTGGCACCAACTCATCCATCTGCGACTGATACATACCGATCGGTGTGATTCGACGACCATCTGGCAACACGGCGGGTATCCACAACTTCGCATTTGCCGCTCGCCCAGACAAATTTTCCTGTTCAGCCGCAGCGCGAGCACGACTTGCATCACCATCTGTTTTTTGGTTCTGCTCGACGAATTCCCCAACCTTTTCGGTTTCACTTGTATCTTGTGCAGCGGCTGATTTTAGCGAACTGCTAAACAGTCCAATCGACCCGAAAAGGAGGACAGCAATCAAAACAAGACAACGGCGTTCGAATGGAATACCAGAAGGGAGCCTCCGGAATGCAAGTAGGGCTCTATCAATGCGACGAGCCCCGGTCAGTAGTCGCCATTCTGGATCACACCGGTCTGTAATTTGGCAGCGTGGAGAGTGACTCACGTGGTCACCTCAGTGGGTGCCGGCTCGGGCAATGCCTCAGTCGCGGTTACCCTTGGATCATCCGCGATTACCGGCATCAACGACCGAGTTGATGGTGGACGCGGTTGATCCGCTCCGATCACGGAAGAGCTGAAGACACGTCCATTTCTGGCGGGTGAAACTAGCACGCGCACAGCGATCATCACAACCACCAGCACCAAAGCGATGATTCCAAACTGGCCTGCCAAAACGGCTGCATCCGGAGCGATCGCAAGTAAGCCTCCAAACATCACTGCCAGCACCACCGCAGTCAAAGGATGACGTGACTTGGGAAAATTTGTAAGCACAACAGCAGCAAGCAAGACAACTGAGCCAATCAGCACCCACAGCACTACACGCGAAACAATCACAATCTCAAATGAACGTAGATCCGATCCGATATAAAGGTATCGGTTACCGGGTGGCATAGAAATGGAGGTCGCATCGACCAGTTGCATAAGTTGCACATCATCGTGACTCGGCTGTCGATAAAGTTTCCAACGATCAAAACGCCAACTCATACTCCGCCCCAGAGTAGGTGACGCCCAAAGAACATGTCCGTCTGACGGTGCAACGATCTGCCAATAAACACGGCCAACACCGAACGGCAATCGAAGCAGTGGTTTGATGTTCGAAAACGATGCAGGTGTCTCGCGGGCAATCCAAACCTGCAAATCAACGACATGAGTTTCCCCATCATTCGGCAACAGTACGACAAGGGTATTCTCCTCGCGTCGAACAGTTCGTTTTTCACCGTCGATGAGGGCTTGAACAGATACATCAACAGCATCCGATGGCAGACCCACCTGGAAGCGGCCTCCACCCTGTACTTTCGCGTAAACACTCTCGTGACGTAGGTTCCTGCCGACGACGGTCCGCAATACGGTTTTTTGCACCGTTAACTCTTCTTGACTTGTCAACCGTGACAATAGTCTGAGACGCAGAGGGTCACGTGGAAAAGTCACTAAATCAAGACGCTTCTGTCTCTGACGATCTGCCGAAACCAGATCAAACCCCTGATCTCCTCGCAAAGTAACGCCCATGCTGCCACGAATCGTGACATCAAGAATACCAGGACTTGGCAGGGGCACAGAAATGACCGCACCATCACCCACCGCAGCGTTCAAATCCTGCACTCGACGCCAAGTGATGTCCATCGTATTCATGGCGAGTCGCTCTGTTATCAACTCATACCGGTCGCCATCAATGTATTTAAGCTTTGCTGGTGCACCATTTACACTCACCATCCACGGTTCTTCAAGAGTAGGATCAATGGGCTCTTCGACACCGCCAGAATTCTCCTGCACGTCATCTGGCTTCTGGGTTTCCTCACTTCCAACATCCTGTGACACTGAAACAATCGATTCTCCATTTTCCATAGGAGTGACAAGATTGTTGGCATCGGGAATACGAACAATTAAAACCCCTTCCAAATCCAACGAGGAAGTCACAGTCCAACCCACATCCGTTCTCAGCTGGTTACCCGAAAGTTCGATCACGGCCTCACTGGCAAGACTGATTCTGGGTGGTTGCGCGACCAACGCACCTACCACCTTGGGACGTTTTTCCTGTGTCTGTATCTGATAGCTAATCGTGGATGATTTAGCCGCTGAAACGTCAGGCCCAGCGACGATCCCACGGGTTAATCCCACCGAGGCAGCAAGATCAACAACCATCATCGATCGTCCAGTACTCTTGATATCCAGAGTGGCCTTCTGAACTCTCGCGGCGCCATCGACATCCGTCACCGTCGGCAAATAAAATCCAACATCTCCATTTTCCGGCTTCAATTGCAATTCTGCCAGAATCCTGATCTGAGACAGATCACCATTTCCGACGTTGCGCATATTCAGAAACCGATCATCATCTTCAAACAGATCTAGCAACTCACCGGTCTCAGAATCCTGAATTTCCCTGATCTGCCAACCTGCATCATTGAATTGCAGAAGCCCCTTGGACACTTGACCGTTGATCGAAATGGTCATGTCAAGATTGGCAGCAGAGTCGTAAACATTGAGGATCGAATTGCTTGTCATCCGCAATTGCCGCCCCTTTTCCCCCAAATAAAGCGGTAGTTCGAACGAAGCACGCTCAAATTTAAACTCATAGGTGCGACCCGAATTGGCTGCATCCTCGCCCAATTCACCCATCACACGATCAACCCAGGGGCTACTCAGCCAGCGCAATCGATAATCGCTTCCCGTCACAACAGCAATCACGCCTTTGTGTCGCAGTGCCCCGACAACCTCAGCTACATGAAAATCAAGTGGATTTGATTCAGATGCATTGTCATTTGGCAGCTGCAGTTCAAAACTGAGGTCGATACGTGATCCTCGTTCTGCCTCAGGAATGATGACATCACGAATCTCTTCGTCTCTGCCCTTAACAGGCTCACCCAAGTCGATCGTTTGACCACTGTCACCCAATCTCAGAGAATCAAGCAGCACTGCGCCAGCCGGAAGACGCAACTGAAATGAATCTATCGAGCCGCGAACGTTCTCAACCGTCAACAAAAAGTCAGCAATCAGTGGATCCTGAGGTGAGTCCCAACGAACATTGATACGACTTTCGACCTCCAAAAGAGCGGTGTCATCTTTCGTGCGTGATGAACTACCCCAACGCAATGAATAATTGCCACCCCCACTCTCAATCTGAAAATTCGTACCTTTATCTGCAACAACTTTCTTCTCCAAAACCTCATCACCTCGCCCCAGAATCTCACCTTCAACTCCGACGGCACCAACGTTTAAATCAACACGTGATGGTGCCCCTGGTAACTTGAATTCGAGTGTCTTCGAAACGGTGCTAGCCACGACTCGTGCAGAAACTTCCATCCGCAGCTTCAACTCCTGTTGCTGATCAGTTTTCACCAGCAAGAGATGGCCACTGCCATCTGGAGTGAGTGTCATGAAGTAATTATCGATCCCAGTGACGTCGGGTGGTTTCAAACGATGAAAATTTCCCATTTGCAACGGGATACGTATCCACTGACCCTGACTTGGTGCAACCACGATGCTCAGCCCTACCTCCCCTTCAAATCGCTCCGCATCAACCTCACCTTTGATTGCAAGTGACTGGAAGCTGAATAGCTGCTGGTTTGAATCCACAACCGAGTCAGGGTTCGAGAGCCGCTCGAATTCCTCCCAAGACAACCCGGGCATCAGCACGACGTTGTCTGATTCGCTCAAGAACATGAAAGCACGGATGGGTAAACCGCTCGCATCGACTCCATCCTGTTGCTGCGCGAAGACATCGCGAGTAGGTGTCGTTCCAGGAGGCTGTGCACAAACTAGACCAGCAGAAAACCACAGACTGACCAAGGCAATCAGCCACAACCATTCCCGACCGAATGAACAGGAACGACTCAGAAAATCGGAAGTCGAATGTCCATATTTTCTCCCACCACGCGACAAACACGTTTTCTGCTCGAATCTGCGATGATGAGACAAGAATCGCATGCGTCTGGCTGAGAGGAGAATAGAAGCGACCTGACACGACCCTGATACGCAGGAAAAGCATCGCTTGGGCGATTCTTTCCTGAAAGATCTAGGCCTCTACAGTTTACGCAAACACCGCAACTAGTGACAGCAAAAGCATGGAACATGAGAGCCGATTTCACCGCCAACACGTGCAAATGAGTTAAAAAATTCAACCAATCGTTAAGATCGGCCCAATCTGATACCCAATCGGTGCCTGTTCAAAACATTGCGGCTGACCGCTATCGAAGATACTCATCAACCCAATAGGCGTCTTATCCGCTAGAGAATCCGTCTATCGGAATAGAGATGGAGATAGTCCAGTTAACGCCAACCGCGGGGCTCGCTACCCATTATGTATCGATTTCGCAGTCTCGTTCCCGCTCCTGCAAATCCGAGCGACGTGAGCTGGCGGGTAATCGCATTCGGCAAGTCTGTTCAAGAGCAGGGCATCATCATGCGCCATAGACCGAGCGGAAGAATTCGGCTTTGTCTTTTATTTTCTGAGCCGCCTCCTCGGCCTGCTCAACCGCCGCTTCCAACTCATTTAATTTCGAGCGACCTTCATTAAGTTTCCCTTGGTCTGCGGCTTGTGCCTTGCTAAGGCCTTCCAGTTCGGCCTTCAGCTTTGCCATTGCTTCACCCATTTGCTTGATCTGAGCTTCACGTGCCGCCACCGCAGTTTCGATCCCCGTGACGCTGGCCTGGACGGGCTCCAGACTCTTCCGCTTTGCGGCAGCGGTCGCCGCAGTCGCTTCCAATTCAGCAGCAAGCTTCACGCCTTGTTGCTTGAACGCTACCAGTTCAGATTCAATACCCTCGAGGACAGTGGTCTCATCAGCAAGGCTTTTGCGTGCTACGCCCGTGGCTGTCTGCATGGCTGTGAATCCTGCCACCGCATCATCCAACGTCTTTTTCGCTGCAGTGATCTGCTTATCCAAAACAGGAACTGCTGCGGTCATCTGTTTGATGGTAGCAGCATGCTTGGCAACGACTGCAGGCTGGGTTTTCAACTTTGCCATCACAGCTGCAAGACTGGTCGCGGTCTGCTCCACGAGCTTTCGGCTGGCATCCAGCTTGGGCTGTGCTGCACTAACAGCGGCAGTCATTTCTGCAATCTTTGCCTCAGCTATTTTCTTTGCCGCTACTTCACGGGTAACGGCAGCAGCGGCAGCTTGCTGTTGGGCTGTCAGCTTAGACATCTCTTTGACCAGTAACGCCATCTTCTGTACGGCTTCATCCTTGGACTTTTTGGCAACTGCCAACTCACCTGCAACTTGTGCCAACTGTACATCGTAAGCTTCTATTTGCTTCGTAGCGGCACTCTTCGCGGTAACATGAGCCGCCATTTGCTTCTTCAGCGGTTCGATCTTACCAGTCATGGCAGACTGTTCGGCTGAGACACCAACTAACTTGGCGTTAGCAGCAGCAATTATTTTCGTTGCACTCGCAACGATGCTTTTCTGGTTGGCAACAAGCTTTTTCGCCTCAGATGCTTGGGTATTTGCTTTCGTCAATTCACCTTCGATTTTGGCAACAAGGTCTGAAGCAATCTTCTTCGCTGCGTCATCCTTTGCTGCATCCAGCTGTTGTTTCGCTGACTCCATCGCAGCAGTCGCCAAAGCTACCGCGCTAGACGCAACACCGATCTGTGCCACAGCAGCCGTTTCAGCAGCCCCTGCTTTCTTCTGTTGCTCGACTGCGTCACCGACTTCTTTCTGAAGCGTCATCATTTTTTTCGCAAGCTCGGCTACTTTGCTGTTGAGCTGTGAAATTGCATTCTCTGCCAATTTTCTGGCATTCTCGGCAGCGACCTCCGCATTTTTCGCTGCCTGCCTCATCGCAGCGATCTCAACATCGCGTGTCGTGATTTGCGCCAGCGATGCCACAGCAGTAACTTTCAGCTGCTCATGCTGTTGTTTTACTTTCGCTAGCTGCGCATCAACCGCGACCTTCTCTGCATTTGCTTTGTCTCGACGAGCAGCGGACTGAGCGACTAAGACTTGCTGAGCCTTAATTATGGTCTGTGCACCATCAACCTGCTTTACCAGTGCCTCCATCGCCCCCTTGGCGGTTGCCAGTGTTTTGTCCGCAGCTATTTTTCGTGCCTGCATATCCGCCATGACTTTCTCGCTGACGACCTTATCAGCGTTTGCTTTAACAATTGCGGTTTTCGTTTCAGATAATTTTGCGACCAATCCTGCGTGGGCTGCCTTTGTTGCTTCGACCTGCTTTTGCTGTGACGCTTCCGCTGTGGAAGCAGCTGCAACAGCAGCATTCAGCTTTGCAATTTTCTCAGCAACAGTCGTCTTGTATTGTTCGAGGTTTGGTGGATTTGAAGGCAGTTCAACGAATTTCTTGGGATCAGCTACTTCCCACATCACTGTTCGCCCGGACCAATCACCCCCAATGACACGTGAACCATCGTGTGTGATCACGGCCTCCAAAGCTGGCTCAGCAAACGCTGGCATGGTTGCAATCGCACCGCCGTCGGCATTCCAAAGTTTAACGGTTTTGTCTTTTCCCGAAGTCACCATTCGGCCATCTCGAGCCATCACAACACCCGTTGCACCTCCCCCGTGAGCATTGAAGCTTTTCAATTGCTTCCCGTTGTTCATTTCCCACAGTTTGACGGTACCATCTTCGCTGGCACTCACGAGCACATTCGAATCTGCTCTCCATGAGAGTCCACGGACGGCAGCTTTATGTCCTACCAGGTCCAGATAGAGACGTCCGGTATCTGCTTCCCAGACATGCAGACCGCCTGAGCGGTCGCCGGATGCGACCAGTACCCCATCCGGGCTGAAGTCGACCGTGTAGACCCAATCAGTATGTTTCTTCAGATCAAACAGAGAGTCACCGGAAGAAGTGTCGAAAATACGGACAAGTTTTTGTGGCCCACCCAGCGCCATTTTACTGAGGGCGGCGTTGACATCCGCACCAAAAACAGTGTCCAACTCATCTCCAACCTTAATGACCCTTTCGCCCGTTTTAATGTCATAGACCGAAGCAACGCCCTTTGATGAATGGGTGCCCCCTGCGACGAGCAAATACCCACCATCAACACTGAATGTAAGAACCTGCGGAATTCCTTCAGGGAAAGGTATGATACCCTCGAGCTTGCCGGTTTCTGTGTGGTAGAGAGAAACCTGTTTTTGACCAGCAATCGCCACGAGAGGTGCCCACGGACTGGCCGCCAGCGCAGACGCAGCAGCAGCACGCCCAGAGACGACAACGGGCATCCGCCACAAACTTTCGGGCATGACAATTTCAGAAGGTTTGCCGCCTTCCATTGCCGTAAAACTCAACGATGGACCTTTGCGTTTCTTTGCTTTGCTGCCGCTGTTTTCGAGCAAACCGCCATCGATCCACCTTTTGATGATGTCCAACTTCTCCTTCGAGATTGGCTCCTGATTCGGTGGCATGGTTGGCTCTTCATCGTGAGTCATCACGAGGTAAAGCCTGCTGGCCGACGCGTCACCAGAGACAACTGCGTCGCCACTACCACCGCCTTCCATGACCGCTCCAAAGCTGTCAATTGCGAGCCCAGCTTCGGCATCGTTAGCGTTGTGACACTGCAGACAATGCTCACGAAAAATCGGCAGTACATGGTCCATAAAGTTCGGACTCGCCTGTTCCGCTTTCTTCTCCTGCCCGCAAAGCGGCAACAATGTCAAACACAGGAGACCAAGACTCAGAGATACTCGGATAATCATTTCGATGCTTTGAAGGTTTTGACGGCACAGTTACCTTGTGCGACTATTAACTGCAAAAAAATGTGATCAGCAACGAAACAATCGACGTGTACTGGTAACACCGGCACACGCAGCTCAGTTGTTCAGATTCGATGACCACACGCTTTTCAAGTCGACAACCCCGATTCATCGGCGTTGCAACTCATCAACTGTGAATCAGTGATTGAACACGAATTCACGGCTGTTTAAGACGGCCCAGAAGACATCCTCAAGACCCACTGTGGGGTTTGGTGCCTGCCCAACCGCAGCTAGTAATTCCTTGCGTTCCGTCTCCGTTGGATACCGTGATAGACATCGCACGTACAAACGGTCGAGCGCGTCATTCACCGGTGCATCATCCTTGAGTAACTCAGCGACTACCTTGCCCTGAGTGATCTTTCCGCTCGTCGCGCTGCCGTTGAGCAGATGCAATGCCTGTGACAGCGATGGGTCTGTCGACGCCTCACAATCACAAACAGTCTCACGTGGAGCTCTTCCAAATGTATCGAGGAAATAAGTACTTGTCCGGCCGTCCGCAATTTGTACGGCTCGAGCTCCCAACGGAAGACCGCGGAACTTCTCTTTGGTATTGGTCACCTGACTGACGCAGTCAAGCATCATTTCCGCAGGAATCCGTCTAACCACGGCATAAGCATAATTACGAGTGTCACCTTTGTTACTTTCGTTCGGAGTTGCACTTCGCTGATACGCCTGACTGTTACAAATATCACGAACCAATTGTCGGAAATCGAACTTGTACGAAGATAGTTTGTCACCGAGTTCCTGAAACAACTCTGGATTGGTCGCAGGATTACTGACCCTAATATCATCCACCGGTTCTACAATGCCGACGCCCATAAAGTGGGCCCAAACGCGATTAGCAATGCTCGTCGAAAAGTAAGGATTCTCGGGACTGGTCAGCCACTCAGCCATCACCACACGACGGTCCTTACCTGTGGTGTCAGCTAAGCCACCACCCAGAAATTTTGGCTGCATGACCTGGTTAGTCACTTTATGTCTGACCTCACCACTTCGTCGGTCGTAAATAATCTTTTCCCGGTAGTCTTCAGCATTCTTTGTAGCTGTCTGGCAGAAGAAAGCAGCAAACCCGTAGTAATCATCCATGGTCCAGCGATCCAAGGGATGATTGTGACACTGAGCACATTGAGTTCGGATTCCCATGAAAACCTGCGCGGCATTCTCTGCACGCTTGAGCGTATCACGCTCTATCTGATAATAGTTCGTCGCGGGATTCCGAAACGTTCCACCCGTGGCACCAAACAACTCCCGAACCATTTCGTCAATTGGAACGTTCTTGGCAAACTTATCCGTCAACCACTGGTTGTAAAGAAACGCTGACTTGTAACTGACTTGATTTGTACTTTTGATCATCAACAATTGTGCGAATTTCATCGCCCAAATTTCACTGAACTCCTTGCGTCCCAAAAGACGCTCGATCAACGCTGCACGCTTATCCTCGGCAACGTCATTCATGAACAGGTGGTACTCTTCTTCAGTGGGCAGCATACCTGTGATATCAATCGTTACGCGGCGTAAAAACTCTTCATCGGTGCAAAGACCACTTGGCAGTATCCGGAGTTGGTTGAGCTTCTTACCCACCAGTTCATCGATATAATTGCCAGTTACCTCAGGAACCTCGTATTGAAGATCCTCGGGCAGAACCAGTACCTGCCGTCCTTCGGTCTTGGTTTCGAATCGTGCCATGATGAACGCCTCACCCCGAGCACCTGCAGTGACATGTCCATTCTCATCCACTGCCGCAGATGTCTCATTGTTTGTCATGAAAGCAGAGAGGTTGGTAACATCACGAGTTGTTTCATCTGAGTAGTGTGCTACTGCAATGAAACGTTGAGTGCTGCCCGTTCCTTCAATGACGGCCTGTGGAGGGTAGATTTCGAGTTTGGCTACGCTTGGTGGCGGCGTGGTGTCTTTCAAAGCACCGGCCTCCAACCATTCCAACATCATTGAGTAATAGACACTGTCGTCGCCAAACAATTTACCACCCGTGTGTGGAACTTGACCGACTGCTTTGGTCAGAAACAGACTGTCCTGGGGCACAGCCAGATTGATCCGTCGCATTCCAATCTGTCGGGTGATTCGGGTGTAATCACCTGCAGGATCATAACCAAACAGGCTAATCATGAATCCATCTTTACCCCGTGCAGCTCCGTGGCAACTTCCCGTATTACAGCCACTGCGAGTCATGATTGGCACAATATCTTTTTCAAAGCTGATCGGAAGCTTTTCGGAGCTACTTCCAACTTTGACCGGAATTCTGACCTTGCTGATACCATTGTCACAAATCAATTCTGTTTCGCCGTCGGTCAACGGCAAAAGTCGGTTACCATCAATTTTGGCAACCTTCCCATCAGCGACTGTCCACTTTGCCGAGTCCGTGACGTCAAGAGTGACATCATCATCACGCCGCACGATCGCAACAAACGATTGATAGTCGCGTGCGGTATCGAGCCGAATTGCTTCAGGGTAAACAGATAAAACTCCTACCGCCTTTGAAGCACTCTTGGAAGCGGAAGCAGAAGTTACTGCTATTACAGGCTCCGGTTCAGCCGCCACCGTTCCCGTGACAATGAGACAGGTGAAAGCAAGAGTTACGGACAGTCGACGCATCATGTTGATACCTTCGGGTCTTTCCATCTGACTGGAACTCGGTATCCCAGTCTGGTTAGTGAGTTGGTTGACTATATTTTTATCAGTGTTCAGAAACAGTCTGAAGTTACGAATCTGCGTTTTCACGACTGTCCCAATTGTTCTAGTTAGTATTCAAACACGACTACTCAGTGCGGCCAGCATTTACTCTGGAACTTCAGTTTTCCCTTGTCGCATCAACCTGAGTTGCTCGAGGCGGCTCAGTGGTTTCTTCTTGACTGGAGCAGGTGGCTTGGCAGCTGGCTTGGCGGTGGGTTTGGCTGGAGCCGGCTTCGGCTTGGTGACAGGAGCAGGAATGGGCTTATCCACCTGCAGTGTACCTGTACCTTGAGTCTGCTTAATGATCCCTTGGTCATTGCTTACCGTTGCACGGACAACTAGCGTCTTATGTTGCCCAACGCGGGCCTTCTCACTAACTTTGACAGGGAAACTGACCTGCTCCGTGTCTTTGGTGACCGCGACTTTACTCTTCTCGCACACGACACCCGCTGGCAAGCCTACTAACTCAAGCTCACATGTTCCGGCGAAGTCCCGAAGCACTTCCACATCAACGAGAACATCAGCTTCCGCGTTCAATTCTGTCGAGGTTTTCGGAAACTCAAAAGCGAACAGGCGGTCTTCAATCGCGAGTGTTGCTGGCATGGTGGCGATCTCATTCCCACCAACGACGGCGTAAACAATGATCGGCCAGTCCCCAATGGCTGCCGATGAATTCGCAGTCACGGAAATCTTGGCCTCGTTTTTGCCCTTTGGGATCGTCACACTGCCAGTCGAAGCAATTCCGGGGGGGTTGTATAACATTCGAATGGGGATATCACCCTCGAACTCACCGCGTTCGACTTTCACGACAAGTTCCATAGAACCATTTCGAACGATGGGCACCTGTGGCTGAACGATCTCGAAGCTGCATGGCGAAGCCTTGATGACCGAAACTGCTGCCCTGTCGGCATTGTAGTCGTAAACGACGCTATTGTTTTGACCGATCAACAACTGATGACGCTGGGTGTATCGACCCTCCGTTGGATTGTCGGTAATTTTCCCGACAAAATTGACCAACCGACCGTCCAACTTTGCCTCTGGAGTTGCACTCAGCAACAAGGGAACCGTTGTGCGATTCGCTGGCATCTGTATCGGCGTAATGGTCACTCCCTCTGGCAGGTTCAACCCACTGATATCGATTGCCCCGCCCACTCGCTGACGAGTTGCATTGATCATCACGGCAGCGTTATTACCCTGCGGCACATTAATCTGAGTCGCGACATACCGCTGACGATCAGGAAGTGTCAGAACCAAGTCAGGTTTCACCAATTGCACCTCAAGACGGTAGGCATAACCAGCGCCACCATTCCTAAGGTGGTCATTGACGCTGACATGGTAAACTCCATCGGCCGGAATCTTGTAATCCAACCGACTGTCTGGGCCACCCGAGTCGTCGTTTCCTCCGACTCGACTACCGGCAGCGTTGTAGACGTTGATCACGCCGTCCAACTCTGATCGCAGAATTTTCCGAGCGAAGAGATTGATTGAAACCGTTTGATCTTTCTTTGCTTCAAAGCTGAAGAAATCCGTATCACCAGGTTCGCCAATAAAGCCACAAAACGCGCCGGGCAACGCACCGACAGTCGACTCTTTGAAGCTGTTATTGGGTTCCTGCTCGACTACATTGGGCATTTCCTGAACCCGAATGAAGTTGGGTGAAGGACTGACACCTTGGTCATTCGCCACCACCAGCGGGAACGCTTCCTGTGGTTGACTTGGCAGTTGCACTTTCTCAATCCACGCGTCGCCTGTTGCGGATACAAAGGTCATGTCAATCAACGCACCCGGTGGTCCACCAGCGGGGACAACAGCAATCGGCCTCGGGAACGAGCCCACATGCAACCGATAACGATCATTGTTCCCGCCAAAAGAGCTGTCTCTTACCACAATGATGTACTTCCCATCTGCGGGAGCTCGCATGGAACACAGGCAGTCCTGCTGCAGCAACGGTGCATCGTCACTGGTAGCCATTTCGAACCGCTCCGAGTTCAGAATTGCGACATAAGGATCAAAGAACGGATTGCTTCTTCCCTTTTTGATACGAACGCCCTCAAGCTCGGCCGTGAGGCTTTCACCTTCCTTCAGTTCGACGACGTAATAATCTTCATCTTCGCGGGCAATGGCACCTTCGACAGTGACATTCTTTTCGATCACCTGGGGTGTCGCAAATTCACTGTTGGGCTCTTTCTCCTCCACATTGGGCAAAACCCCGACACTGAACATCATGACATTGCTAAGGCCGGTCTCACTCACAAGGCGAATCGGGTAAAGCCCAGGTGCCGAATCAGCTGGGACCTCAAATTCCACCTCTACCTTTGAGGCACTAACCGGTTTGACCGATTTAACGTTGATCCCTTCGCGGTCGACAATGATTTGACGACTGTCACTCAAACGCGATCCGGTTATCACCACCGTTTGCGTAGTTCCGCGTTGCATGCCGCGCGGAGTGGAGCTGACAATATCTGGTTTGTAGGCCTGAGCCGTTCCCGTGATGCCAAAGAATAGAAGACAACCGAAGAGTGAAACAGGTCTTTGCCACATGTTAGTCATCATTGGTTATGAATGGATTCAAACAACTGGAAAGGTACACAGCCAGCATCCTGCAGCCTGCACAGAAAAACTAGGCCACGATTTCCTTCAATACCTTGCCGCCGTCCACAATCTCGATTGGACGATCACCAGGAGCCATCAACTCCTTATCGGCAACAATCCCTAACTGGTGGTACATGGTGGTGGCGAGATCGGCGGGTCCGACAGGGTCAAATTCCGGCTCGGATGCAGTTGCATTCGATGCCCCGTAAATCGAGCCACCTTTGATACCACCACCGGCAAGCATCACACTGAAGACTTTAGGATAGTGATCACGGCCAGCATCCTTATTGACCTTGGGCGTACGGCCGAATTCACTGCTCACCATTACGAGGGTCGAGTCGAGAAGCCCCCGTTGCTCAAGGTCGAGAATCAATTGCGACAATGCCTGATCTAGAGGCGGCATCGTTCGCTTCATCGCAGCATTGATACCGCTATGCATGTCCCACCCACCGTAGGTCAGGGTGACCAAACGACAGCCAGCCTCCACCAATCGCCGTGCCATCAACAGACGCTGACCTGCCTGATTTTCACCATAAGCAGCTTTCATTTTGCTGTCTTCCTTGCCGAGATCAAATGCGGCTTTTGCCTCACCTGAGCCTAACAAGCTGTAGGCACGCTGGTAGAACGTATCCATGGCCTGAACGCCGTCCGCGTTCGTCATTGCACTGAACTTCTTGTTGACAGAAGCTAATGCTGCTTGCCGACGTGCAAATCGGGCGTCATCGACACCACCATACAAATCGAGATCACGAACCTTGAAATTACTGCTCGCAGGATCGCTTCCCAAGGCAAACGCCCCGTAGGAAGAACTCAAGTACCCAGTTCCTGCAAACTCATTGGGCTGATTGGGAATACACACGTATGGAGGCAGGTTGTTCCGCGGCCCATACTCGTGACTGACAACCGCGCCGAAACTGGGATACTTCAAAGCCGGACTTGGCTTGTATCCGGTGAACATGTTGTGTGTACCACGCTCATGAGCTGCCTCACCATGAGTCATCGACCTAATGACACAAAGCCGATCTGCTATGCCAGCTAATTTTGGGACAGACTCACAAAAGATCTCACCAGTGTTTGTTTTCACCGGCTTCATTTCACCGCGGTACTCGATCGGGCTGTAGGGCTTGGGATCCCAGCTTTCCTGATGGGCCATCCCACCCGGCAAGTAAACGTGAATCACACTCTTTGCTTTGGCTTCGATAAAATCGTAGTGCTTCTGCTCGGCTGCCGCCTTTTCCATCCACAACAACTGTGGGAGAGATATCCCTAAACCTCCGAGGGTTCCGGCAGTAAGAAATCCACGTCTGCTAAAAGGGTTTCCGTGACAACGCATGGCTGTAAAGCTCCCAATCGTGATTTATGAATGGACTGTTTGTTGGCTATATTTTTAGGCAAAACAACCGTCAAGCGATCCAAGTGAACCGATGCTGATGTCTCACCGTCAGTATTTTTGCTGCTGAACTCTCTAATGAGACGAATCTCATTGCTTGTTGCTGCTGCGGGTCACCTGAGAATCACCCTGCAAAATAAGTGTTTCCATGGTTGGGCAGTGAATCTGAAACCAAAATCACTCTCTTCCCGAGAATCGAGTAACGATCAATTGTTTCAACAGGCGGGCAAAGCAACAGACTTTGGAGTACTGTCGCTGAGTGTGTTGTGGATGGTTTTGATCAATTGTAGTCCGCAGTCGGGAACGACGCATCCTCAAACCGGTTAAAAAGAGTAGCACAAGATCGCTAAGATTGTCAAATCCGCTCCAACCAGAATGTGTTCGCTTGTTCACCGCCCCCTTTTTCAGACGCTCCCAAGTTAGAAAGTCCTCACTTGACTCGATAGAGGGTGCTGTCACTACGGATGAGCAAATCATTTGCAATGACGCCCGGTGAAGACCGGAAAATTTCAGATTGTCCGTCACCGATGCTGTTCTTGGACACCAATTCGAACTTTTCACCCGCCTTTAGCACAGCCACACTCCCGTCCTCCGCCAAGGCATAAATCCGTCCAGCTGCTGCGATAGGTGATCCAGAATAATTTCCCCCAAGACGCTCCTTCCACAGTTCCGCCCCAGAGCGGGCATCATAACCCGTGGCAATTCCTGACATGCTGATCGCAACCAGACAGTCATCCACCAAGATAGGGGATGGCAAGTCTCTACCGCCGCGTCGTTCGGTGTGCCACACCATGTGGGTCTTGGTCACATCCCCTCGTCCTCCAGGCCTGACTGCGTAGACGTCCCCAGACTTACCATTGACCACATACAACAGACCATTGCCCCATGCGGGTACGGGTGTCCCACGTCCATTGAAACCAGTGCAATTCCAAAGAGGATCACCTGTTTTGGGATTATAGGCCGAGACACCGAACTCACCATTCAGGATCAATTCTGGCTGTCCGTTAACATCAATCACGATCGGGGTACTCCAACCACCGCGTGGCTTTGCCTCACGAGGAGTTCGCCAAACCTCACTGCCTGTTTTCCGGTCCAACGCGATCAGATAGGACTTTCCCTCTGCATCACAATTTTGAATCACCAACTCATTGAAAATGATGGGCGATGCACCCACGCCCCAACCTCCCGGAAACGTCCCCAAGTCCTTCGACCATAACTTTCCACCTTCGTTGTCAAAACAGTGCAAGCCACCTGCACCAAAAAAAGCAATCACCCGCTCCCCATCAGTCACACAACTTGGAGTAGCCCAGCTATTCATTTTGTGCAGTGATTCTCCGGGAACCACTGCCGCTGTCTTGTCCCAAAGCACCTGGCCTGACTTAGCATCAAGACACAAAACGTGCCGCTCAACCCCATCTCCCTGAGCCACCGCTCCCGTGAGAAAAATTCGATCATCCCACTGAATAGGTGATGAGTGGCCAGAAACAGGCAGTTTTGACTGCCAAACGACATTGCCATTGTCAAAGTTAACAGGAACCTTCGCTGATCGACTGATTCCGGTTCCCTCGGGCCCTCGGAATCGGGACCAATGGGTTGGCTCAGCTGCTACCGACGGGACAAAAGCAACCAGAGTGATGGAAACCATGAGGGCTGTCTCAGCAGCCAAACAGGACGGTCGGAACATGATTCAGTTCTCAGTTTTTGTACTTTAATTTTCAGTTCGTTTTCGAATCAACAGGATACGCCACCGTTACATCACAGTTTCACATCCCGCGTCAGCTATATGCATACCGCAAGGATACCAAGTTCCCCCGAGCGACTTCAGACGCAGACATCACATTACCGACTCCAGGCTGATGCAAAAGAAAGTTCGTACATTCGAAGGTCAATTCTGATTGTACCCGCTGATGCAACCAATACACATCAGTCGTGCTGACAATGCAAATTTTCAAATGAGCATCATCGCAATTGCATCGAATCGCGATAGCATGACAAGCGGAGCGAAGCACTCCAGCAATACCCTGTAAACTCTGATCACCGCATCCACTTCTCACACCACTCAAAGGCTACTCACGATCGCCATCCAAAAGACCCGATTCAGAGGCTACGAGCTTCACTACGAGAACAAGACGGCTACCAACTCGATGATTCGAGCAGGTGACGAGTTCCCTTCTTTTTTCGAGCCTCGCGACTCTGAACCTTTGATCATCGACTGCGGTGCCAACATTGGAGTTTCAGTTCTTGAATGGAAAACTCGTTGGCCCATGTCTCGAATTATCTGCTTCGAGCCAGATCCGGATGCATTCCGGTTGCTGACACTCAACATGGAACGCAATGACATTCCGGGGGTCCAATGCATCCATGCTGCGGTTGCTGACTTTGATGGAGAGACTCTGCTGTTCGGCGACATGGGCCACGGTGCTGACGCCAGAGGAAATTCCATCCAAGCATCATGGGGTCAGCGTGAAACCAGCGATTCGGTGAAGGTCACCTGCTGCAGGCTCTCACCCTATTTGGCAAAGCATGACGTGTCTTTTTTAAAAATGGATATTGAAGGTGCAGAAGAAAGTGTCCTCCGGGAATCCTTCAATGAGTTACGCAAAGTCGATGCTCTCTACGTGGAGGTTCACGAGACCGACGACATGATGGAACAAAACTCAAGTGACCGCATCGAGAATTTATTGGTGGAATCCGGCTTTCATATGGAAAGAGAAATGCGTTTTCAACCTCATTCACTACCCCCAGACCTGAACGCATGGCAACAGAGTGTCAATGCAAATCAAACCCAATTCCTTGCTTGGCGTGATTAATCACCCGCTCAAAGCACGAGCTTCCCCTTCTGGATTCAACGATAAATCTGCCTCACGACCTGCAAATTTCCAAAAGCTGGATATCATGAGGAGACAATGGTGACATTTCGTGACTATACTGTTCCCAAAACCGATCGCTATACTTGTCATAACTTGATTTTCTTCTGTGTGTTTTGCTGGTGCTGCCTCGTTGATGCTTTTCGATTTTCTTTCTCCACCAACGAACAATAGTGATCTGGGGACGCTCGGACATTATCGCGTCATCTCAGAACTGGGACGCGGCGGCATGGGATATGTCTTTCAGGCGTTGGACACAAAACTGAAACGCTCTGTTGCTCTTAAGGTGATGAACCAGAAAGTTGCGTCCAGTCGCAACAGTCAAAAAATGTTTGTCAGAGAAGCTCGTGCGATGGCCGCGCTTCACCATGATAACGTCGTTACTATTTTCGAAGTCGGCAAGAGCGACGATACACCTTTCATGGCCATGGAGTTGCTGAAGGGCCAAACGCTTGAACAGCGAAACAGGTCCGCGCAGCAACTCAACTACCAGCAGATTATCGACTATGCCAGGCAGATTGCTACCGGCTTGGCATTCGCTCATGAAAAAGGGATCATCCATCGCGATATCAAGCCGGCGAATATCTGGATTGAAGAGGGAACTGAGCGCATCAAAATCCTCGATTTTGGGCTCGCACTGGCGTCAACACCGTTAGATCAACTCTCTGGGAAAGTAGCCGTGATAGGCACGCCTGGTTATCTATCACCCGAACAAGCTCGATCGGAACCTCTGGATGATCGTTGCGACCTTTATAGTCTTGGTGCTGTGCTCTACGAATTATGCACGGGTTCGCTTCCTGTACTCGCCAACTCAATCCCAGGTCAGTTGGTATCCATCATTGCGAAGCGGGCCAAGCCGATAACCCATCAGAATTCTGACATCCCCAAAGAACTCAGTGAGCTGATTCACCAACTACTCCGTAAAGAACCACGCTCGCGACCAAAATCAGCGATCAGTTTCTGCGAACAGCTCGATCAGGTTGAAATGGCATGTGATGCTAAAAGTGGCATCGCAATTGCCATCAACAATCTGCAAAAAGGACTCAGCGATATTGCTCGAAAAAAAGATGCCGTCAAGTAGCGATGAAGTGATGCGCACAGTTTGGGCAATCGCCATCAGCAGCAGTTGACTTTCAGACAAGCTGACAGTGGTTCAGAATTTCCTGAGCTCCCGCGCGATAGCCAACATAGAACGGGCCAAACTCTGCATACTTCGCGCTGGCTTCGTCAAATCGCATCTTGTAAACAATCTCGCGAAGGTACTCTGGGTTCCGGCCCCACAAAGTCACCATCCATTCCCAGTCATCCAAGCCTACCCCGACAGAAATAAGTTGGCTGACTTTGCCAGCAAAGGCGATGCCACTCTGAGCATGCTCAGCCATCATGGCATTGCGAGCACTGAATGGTTCCGAAAACCAATTCGCGCCCACAACCCGACTCTTATTCATGGGATAGAAACAAGCTGCAGGCCAGTCGGGAATCTCAGGCCTTAATCTTTGCTCATTCATCATCGGTAAGCGACGTTCGTAAGCTGCAACTTTGGCGGCAAGCTCCGGTGACTCGGGATCTGCACCCCCCGCAATCAAGCGATCACGAAAACGCTCAATTGTGGGAACATATTCACTCACCTCACTCATAGACACAAATGACCAAACTGGCTCTATGAACTGCCCCAGACCTGGCGCCATGATTCGCTGATGCACACCATCAACCTTCGCAGGATCAGGATCCATCAACATCACACAAAAATCTGCTGAGTGGCCACTCACCCAATAGGAAACTTGCCGTTCGTTCTTGAGTTCAGCGTCCGCACCTAGCGCGCCTTCCAGCTGTTTTTGACATTCCAATGACAGGCTACCCTGCATGACTTCACGTCGAAATCGGTAAAAATAATGCGCACAGTGCCAACCGTTGAGCGGAATCGTGGATGGCTCAGGTAAAGGCTCTGAGGGACGTTGTGCAGGAGGTCGAGAATTCATAATGGTTGCTAATCGATGTTGCTAATCAATGGAAACGGACCGACACGCGTGACGGACAAATAAGAGCATTTACGAAGTCACTGGGGAATCCGTAACTACCATCCTAAACGCAGAAAGAGTGACCTACGAGGACACAAATCAGATGAATCTGAATACCCGACGTAAAAACACAGGCTTGTCAGGAAGTAACGGGAAAGATTCCAAGACTTCACTCGCAGTTCGCATGAACTCAAAGGGTTACCGGTAGCTCCATTCTGTCCGTCGATCGCGGTACCCATGATGCCAGTACCAATGCTTTGTTCCGCTAGTTCCGAAATACCCATACGAAAATGGTGTTTTCCAGACCGGCATCTGCATCGTGTTTGGGATAACCGCCCGCTCCGTACGAGGTCCCTCGCGGAGCGCAGGTGGCAGGTGAGACTTACTGCGAACATGATGTGTGTGTTCACGATGTGGCTGACGAAAAGGTGACTCGATCACGTCGTAGGGAATTGTGGGCGTTAGGACGATATCACTTGCTGCAGCAACTTGAAAATGCGCTGACGACTCGCCCATCCGCGATGAATGACCGCGATGCTCTGCGACGCGTACAGGCAAATACCCATGCTCCGTCGTGCGACTCCCTGTCCTTGGTACCTGGGAAAGACGTCTGTCCTGTTGTTTCATAACGGGTGGCTGATGATGACGGGACTTCGCTGATGGCAACTTTGAAGCTCCCAAGCCATGCCAATTCTCGTGAAGAATTATCAGTTGGGCTGAGCACAAAGACGGCACCATCAACGCACCCATCAAACCTATCACTGCAAAGCGGATGGAGTTTGACACGAGACCACCTCCGTTGACATAGGAAGGCTAGGAAGGATTTAGCGAACACGATGTTTTTAGCGATCGGCTACTTTGGCCAGTCGCCACCACCGTTTTTGCCAAACACCGACCAAAAACAGCTAATCAGTCGCAAAACCCGGGAGAACTGAACTGAATTGACCTTTCAAAGTCTTGCGGCTGATCACTATCCTCGCTGAAGCGTCGAGTAATTGCGCGCATGCGGGATAAAACGGTTGGGCGAACGCGTACACGAAAGTGAAAGCAATCAAATCTCCTGCCATTCCGCGGCGATACTAGACTCTAAGGGCGGTATGGAATCGCCGAACTCATCGCATGGAAGCTGAGAATGAACATGAAACGCCGCCAATTTGTAACGCTATGTGGATCCCTCGCGATAGGCGTAGGAAGCCGAGCTGCTTTCGCTGACGACAAGGGACTAAAGGAACCCGTCCACCGTGTTGCCAAAGCTCCAAACAGTGTTGACCCGACGCCCCTGCACCCGCTCGATCGAGCCCTTGATATCGCACGTTCAGGGCTGGCCGGCTGTCGCGAGAACATCGACGATTACACGGCGATCTTGATCAAACGGGAACGCATCGATGATGTTTTGGGTGCCCACGAGTACATGCAGGTCAAGATCCGTAACCGCAAGGTTCAAAATGGCCAAGTCATTCAGCCGCTCAGCGTTTATATCAACTTTCTAAAGCCCAGTTCCATGAAAGGTCGCGAGGTCATCTACGTCGAAGGCCAAAACGACAACAACATCATTGCCCATGAGGGTGGCCTGAAAGGTAAGTTCTTGCCCACGGTGAATCTTCCTCCAGACGGCATGCTGGCGATGCGTGGGCAACGTTATCCGATGACTGAGATCGGCGTCGAGAATCTCATTGTCAAACTGATTGAACGCGGACAGCAAGCGCGACAATACAGCGATGTAGAATGCGAATTCCGCAAGAACGCACGAGTCCAAAATCGTGTGTGCACCGTGCTTCAGGTGACACAACCCACCAAGCAACCAAGCCTCGAGTTCTACCAAGCATCCGTCTTCATTGATGATAAACTGAATGTTCCGATTCGTTACATCGCTTATGATTGGCCACAACACGCCGATGCACCACTTGATGTTCTGGAAGAGTACAACTATTTGAACCTCAAGGTGAATGTGGGATTGAAAGATGAGGACTTTGATCCTTACAACCCCGCCTACAAATTCTATTAACGGTTGCGGTGCCAACTCCTACTGGCACGGGTTCGAATAACGAATTACTACTGAAATCAGCCGGATGTCAGCGAACTGCCCTCGAGCAGAGCGGAAAGTTGTCAGGCTGGTCCATTAGATCCGACATCGGGTTGCAGGAACGGAATTCGAACCCAATGGGTTTGGACGGATCAAACTCGCGGTAGAGGCACAGATGTTGTATGGCCACGGGTTGGTTCAGCGTCTGATCGCAGCTTTACTCAACACGTGTGTGATCGCGAGATTACTCTGCGTCTTCAGGGCGCTGAGGGCGTTTCAAAGCGAAACGATCGCAAGTGCGAGAGTAGAAATCTCCACCCATCCGTCCAATCGTGTCGAATTCTTCACTGAGGAACTGATCCTCAGCATCGAATAGGTCCGCTTCTACGTGTAGCCAGACAATCTGGCCGATCACCAGATTGGCACCACCAGGCCCCTGTCCCAAATCGAGAATTTGGTGGACTCGGCATTCCATCGCAGCTTTACAGTTTTTGACACGTGGAACCTGCACCTTGGCCGAGGGAGCTTTCAAAACGCCTGCGGCAACGAACTCGTCCGCGTCGGGTTCATACTCTGCTGCAGTCTGATTCATTTGTTCGGCCATTGCCTCGGTCACCATATTGACCACAAACTCACCATTTTGCTTGACGTTTCGCAGGGTGTCTTTTGCTTCACCCCTGCGATCATTCGCCGGGCAGAACATCACTAATGGTGGATTCGCTCCGACACCATTAAAGAAACTGTAGGGAGCCAGATTGGAGACCCCATCTTTTGAATGAGTCGAAACCCATGCGATGGGACGAGGCGTAATCAGTTGGACCATCCAACCGTACAATTCGCGAACAGACAATTCTTGAGGATCCAACTGCAAGACAGTCGCCTTTATGACAAACGATTGACGGAGAGCAACGAGACCATCGACTGGTGAAGAGGACTTGTAGCCGCTACACAGAATCGTGGATTCCAATCATCCATTTCATCGCCGCTATAGCCAGTCAGAACCGCTCCAGCTTCGCGGGCAATGACCGTTCCCGCTGCAGAGTCCCAGGCTGACACATTCGTTGCCCAATAGGCATCCAATCGTCCTGCAGCCACGTAGCACATATTCAAGGCACAAGACCCCAGTCGTCTCAAAGATCGACACCTTTCCAGAACCGTTACAAATCTCGCCACCTCGGGGTCTCCACCTTGAACTCCGGCCGGAAAACTACAGGCTACCAAAGCGTCCCCAAGATCAAAGCAATCACTGACTTTCATTGGCTGACCATTGCACCTCGCCCCACCCCCGTCGATCGCTGTGAACAGTTCTTCGCTCACAGGATCATAGACAACTCCCAGACACATTTTGCCATTGGCATACAGCCCAATGGAAACGGCAAAGGACTGCAATCGATGCACATAGTTGATCGTCCCATCAAGTGGATCAACAACCCAGCAAGGCTGCGCTGAAGGATCACCACGTTGCACATCAGCGGGCGGTTCATTTTCGCCTTCCTCCTCTCCCACAAAAACGTAATCAGGAAATCCTTGCAGCAGAATTTCTCGAATAGCTTTTTGTGATGCAAGATCAGCATCTGTCACCAGATCCTTCGGCGCCTTTTCCTGCACAACCCGATTATCACGCCGAGACATTAACTCAATCGCGCCGGCTTTGGCAGCTTTAATCGCTAATTCAAGATGCTGCTTGTTCATTCGACATCCGACTCACTAAAACCAGAATCCTCGTGTTCACCAAACGTAGCCCCAGGGGTCATGAAATCCGAATCACCATCACGAACCGAATCGAGATCTACTCCCGTGGGCACCCCTTCTACATCCGTAAAATTACTTTCCAATCGACGCAACTCTTCCAACCACACACGAATGTCATTGTCGTATTCTGTGGCCATATCACCCATGATCAACTGGCGATGAAATGCTGCGGCCCCCGTATCGACATGCTCAGCTGCCTCCGCACTCGGAAACCTCCGATTTGGGTCAGGTGCAATCAAACCCTGCAAAAAGTTCATCAACAACTCATTGCACGAGATTTCTTCGGGAAGAATGTGGTTTAGTTGGGATGGCAGTTCGCGTTTTGCCTGAAGCAGATCCCGCAGTTTTTTCTTCTGGCCAAAGGGATTCACCCCGCTTAGCAACTCGATCAAAACATAACCGACACTGGCAAGATCGCTTCGAGGCGTTGATGTCCGATCCTCAAGGACTTCCGGGGCTGCGTACAATGGAGTGCACTCACGATCCCGTGGCGGATTATGGAAATCGATCGCTGATCCCATATCAATCAGCTTCGCATGTCCACTGCGTTTCAGCATGATATTCGCCGGCTTGATATCACCGTGCACAATTCCCTCACGATGTAAAGCAGCCAACGCAGCCAGACATTCACGAACAATGGCCACCGCAATGCCTGCCTTAAACCGACACTGCTCTGAAGCCTGCGTCAGAATCACCTCATTTATATATTTCCACCGACGGTTACTGACACGGCCGTTCAACAATTGCAAACACCGAGGTGAAGTCAATTGGCGTAAATCAAAGCCATCTACCCACTCCATCAACATCACGCGGATGCGGTCACGCTCGAAGAAGTTTTGCACATCCAGCAGATTATCGTGCTGTATCAACGCAACTCGGGCAGCAATCCCAGCGACCCGTGTCATTGCCTCGGTGTAGGCATGAGCACTGCCGTATCTTTCAGGTGAAAAAATCTTCATCGCTACCGGTACGGTAAAACCATCCGTTCCACGATACTCGGTCAAATAAACTTCACCCTGCCCACCACGACCAAGCAGTCTTAACATGTGGTGGTGACCTGTCCAACTGACTTTATTCCCCTTCGTCAGCGTCTCCTACTGTTCCACCAATTTCTGATCGGAACTCTGACGTCCGCCG
>JAAHTH010001041.1_pt1 | contig 25155 bp, 21 predicted proteins | sample 6116091 | NCBI WGS metagenome assembly JAAHTH01 (sample SAMN13939990, study PRJNA603662) | sponge metagenome | isolation source: marine sponge | host: Mycale hentscheli | place: New Zealand | collected 2006
AATATTTTCTAACTTATTGGCCATCAGGTTTTATTATAAATATTAACTTTTTTTTCTTATGGTACTAAACAAACTTTTTTGTATGTAGTACCATCATGAAAATATAACTCTGCTACACCACCCCCAGCGTCACAAGCTGTTAACATTCCCGCTTGACCTGTTCCAATTGGATCTTTTAATTGCATTTGTGTTGTACAACCTACATTTAAATTATTTACATGAGTTGTACATGCAGCACAACTTGTAATACAAGAACCTAAAATAAAAGCTTCTTCATGACACGCATAATTACAACATCCTGCGGCAATAAAAGTATTATGACATGAGCCAGTGTTAAGGCACCCAGCAACAATAACAGCATTAGATATATGGTCACATGATGAATTTGCAATAGTAGGATCAATAGTATTTTTACCTCCTGTTCCAATAAAATTAGAGTATACACAATTAGGTTTAATACTATTATCTATACCACCTATAATTACATTTGCAGATGGTGAAGATTGACATCCTATAATACAATTTCTAAATCCACCTACAATTACAGTTCTAGATGCAGAACCTGAAATTATATTTTGATCTCCTCCTGCTATTACACTAGTTTGAATATTACCACCTGTAGAGTTACCAAGATCCCCACATATTTTGTTATTTGATCCTCCTCCTATAGTATTTCTAAGAATTTCATAACTACACATTATATTACTAACACCACCTCCAATAAAATTTTGATTATTAAAATTAGAGCCAGACATAACATTATTTTTTCCAGATTGAATACCAGATGAATCTCCATTAAAAATATCATTATTACATCCACCACCAATTATTGAAGTTGTACCCGTTACTTGATTATCTCCATCAATAGGTAATATAACACAATTACTACCTGTTTCATAAGGACTTACAGAAGGTTGTGGTACAAAACTACTAGCAGCTACATAACCTACAATTCCTGTACTATTGTTATAAGATAATACATTTGTTTGGGATAAATTTGGAATACCTTTTAGTTGTAAATCAAGATTATTAGAACCAGAGAATAATAAACTACCAGATAATGTTAGAGAACCAGATAATGTAACATCATAAGCTTCTGCCTTTGTAAAAGCATCTACTGATTGTGATACTTGTGCAGCTCTTATTACTTGACCTGTTGCTATTCCGTTATTTGAAAGTGTACAAGCCATTATCTATCTATATTTACTAAAATTGTTGTATCCGTAGTTTGTGATGTAGGTAAAGGTTGTGCTAATTTACCTACAGCTAACAATTCATGATCATCGTTATACATACCTATAGTTGTTACATAAGGGCTAAAGTAAGAACCAGTTGCAAAATCATAAGGTACACCACTTGACGTATTTTCATTTCCAGTTAAACTAGATGATATAATACTAGGGTTTTGTGAAAAATTAAATTCACTTTCGTCTATAGTACATTTATATTGGGTTTCATAAATTGTATATGAACTTGAAAATGAACAAGATATTTCTGTACTACTATATGCATTTTCTAAACTATTCCCATCAAAATCTTGTTGTGTTATTACAGCAATACCATGGGGATAAAATATTTGTCCTACATTAATACTAGCAGATAATAAATTACCTTCTCCATCGTCTGTAATTTCTGCAACATCAGTAAAATTAATACTATCATAACCAAGAGTTAATGCAAATGATTCAGGTTGAATATAGTCACCAAATAATTTAGATGGTATAGAAAATACTAAAACATTTTCTCCTGATCCTGTTGGGAAATAACGTGATTGAGTTAATGTAGACTGTAAATAATTTACGTATCTCCCGTTAGACCCATTAGGACCTATTAATACATCGCCAGCTCTATCAGCACCTAAAAATGTGCTAGCAGTTATGGCATTATCACCAAAACTAGAGTTTTGATAATTAGAATAATATAATTGTTTAATATTATCATATACTGATGATTGAGATAAAATTAGACTACCTGAGTTGAAGCCTGTTTGATAGTTAGTTGAAGCAGTAAAATTAATATTTAAACCTAGAAATCTATTAACATCAGCATTAGAGGCAGATAACTCGCCGTCACCTTTAAAAGTAAATGATTTATTTACTTCTAATGGCGATACAATTATATCCTGTGAATTGAATTGTTTGAAAGCCGCCATTCATCTTAAAAATCTAGTTTTACTCGTATTAGAGCTTCTTTTGTAAAATCTTTTAAAATTGGTTTTGATAATTTTGCTACAGCAAGTAAATCATTATTATCATTATATAAGCCAACTGTTGTTGGAAATACATTAGGGTTATTAATAAAATAAGAATAAATTACTTCACCAGTTGAACCCGATATAAATGATGGGTTTTCAGAATAATTAAATTCCGAACTTCTTGCTCTAACAAATATGTAATCTGATGTAATTGTTTCTTGACTTGCTAAACCAAAGGATGAAGCACCACTACCAGACATAGCTAAAAATAATTTTTGTGGGTTGTTTTGGTCAGAATTTAATGTTCTATTAGTACCTGCAGAATCTAAATTAATACCTTGACTTGAATTTAAATCTAAGGCTTCTCCATTTAACAAAACAGTTGAAATATCTGGGAGAAATAATCCATATGAACCACTTTTTTCGGTATAGCCTGTATTATTTCCATTTATACCACTAACTTTATTATAAGCAGTACCATTTGAACCACTAATAACCTGGTATGCTCTCATTGTACCAAAATATTGGGGTATTGTAACATCTTGTGAGTTATCAGTTAGTTCTAAACTAGAATTACCATTAGCACTCCCACTTAATTTTAAATTTAAAGAACCAGGAAATAAAGTTTCTTTGTAACGAGCTCTTTCTATACTTAAAGCATAAAAATAACTGCTTGTAACATTACCAAATGTAAAATTAGAATTTTCATCTTCTAATACTAGAGTTCTATAAGAACCAAATATAGTAGTTGAAGGTGAATAATTATTTACAGCAGCATTATAAGATAAAGCACCACCACCTGTTTGATCACCATAAGCAATAGCAAATTGGATTTGACTATTGGGTTGACCTGATGCTGTATTATATATATCTAAATAATAATTTCCGGATGGACCATTTTCTTGGGTTGAAGATGTAAAAAAGGTATTTAAAATAGGTTCATTACCTGTCCAAACTGTTGTTGAAACAGCATCTGCACTTACTACTAAATCTTCTGGGTCTAATCTTTTAAAGCTCATTTTTTAATTTTTTATACTGCGGTTTTAGTTATCGTTACTGGAACTGTTAATCTTGCCCCACTATCTAAACCTATTACTGTTAAAGTTGTTACTAATGTTGAATTTGTTCCAAATAAAGTATTAATAGTTGTTGCTCTTAAATTTATTTGTGTTCCTGTTACAGTTGAGGATACATTAGTTCCAATTGTTTGGGTTGCTGTTGCATTTGCATTTGTAGTAGCAGCAGATTGAATTCCTAATCCTTCAAAATTTGATAAAGTTCTTACATCAGAAATTGTAGCTGTATATCCACTTGTTTCAAAAGTTTGGTCATTACCCAAATAATTTAATGTTTGTGGTGTAATTGCTAACTGTGCTCCTTGTTGTAAAGTAATAGCAGCATATCCAAGATTTAAAATTGGCATTTTTGCTGTACCTCTAGGTAAAGTTGTTAATTTATATTTCATTATTTGACTTTCCAAAGGAAAAGCTTCTAATAAAGGTTGGTTTACAAGTGCTTCACCATAGTATGCGGAACCAGATGGGTGTGATGGATTATAAAGAGTATAATCTATTTCATCATCTGCTAGAGCAAATTGAGTGATTTGAAATGAACCATCATTTGATGCTAATGCTTCCCTACCTTTTGTAGTAAGAATAGCATCAACTGTAATTATTGAATTGTTTAAATATCCCATTTTATCATTATTATATAAATGTTACTATATGTTATAAATATATTAAATTATTATTTTATTCAATTAGTTTTTTATCTACTAAATCTCTTAATACTATATCTGGGTCTGTTTCTAATTCTGGTACAGTAAATGGTGGAGATAAAAATCCTGCTGATGTTAAACCTAATTGTGGGTTTGAATTATAAGGAAATTTTTGGTTAACAATTATTGACCCAGCATCTTCTATATATCTACGAATAACAAAGAAATCTAAAGGTCTATACTTTTTCTGACCAAAATCTACATCTATAAAACTTGGAACTATCTCACCAGGTACTGCTGATGAAGTAACGTTACTTAAACCAAATCCACTACCTCCATCAGTACTAACTTTTTCATTTTCTAAACTTTGAGGTGCATCTCTATCTAATTCTATTATTAATTGAGGAAAACCATCTACTACTAAATTGTCATCTTCATTTAAATCTGGGGGTACTATTTTTATTATAGTATAAGCATAATCTTCATTATTTTCAAATCTAATTTCGTCATTTAGTTGTAGTTCCCATGGTAATTCAATAGGAGGCATTTGAGAAAAATATGGTTCTCTACCAACTGGAAAATCTTTATTAAAACTAGCAGTATAAACTAAATCTTTTTGAGTAAAACCTCTCCCATATCCTTTATTTAATTGGGGTTGAGCACATACTAATACTCTAGTGGATTTACCAGCACCACTACCTGAGAACTCCCAAAATGATGCTGTAGCTTCTGTAAGTGGGTTGTCACTAGCTCCCTGAAGTAACATTCTACCCCCAACTGCAGCATCTCCATTTGGGAAAAATTGAGGACCATTCCCGGAAGTATTTGTAATTATATTTCCTTGATACCGAAGTCTGAATTGGTTACCTTGTTTTAAAAAGCTATTGCCTCCAAAAATTCCTCCTCCTTGAGCTTGATTATACTTTCCTTTTATTCTAACCCTTTGAAGTGTAGGGTTAGAGAACCCAGCATTTTGAACCGATGATCCTATAACATTAGTATTAAGGGTTACACTTATGTGTCCTGTTTGTGTATTGGTTGAAACATAAGCTGCTCCCGCTGAACTATATGGGATAAGTAATTGGGCTTGTCCTGTTGAATTCGTTGAAGCAAAATATTCTATAACATCAACATCTACTGATTTAATTTTTGCATTTCCAAAGTCGCCTGAATTGTATTGGTTTTTCTTTTGGAAGAAAACTTCAACTTTTGCTATATTAGGTTCATCAATAGGAGAATGCCCAAATATACCTCCTTCATGGTCCCTAGTTCTTAACTTATTAACAGTGGGTTCCATATCAACATAAAATTCAAATTCTAATTCATAAGGTTGAGATACATTATTTCCTGCTCCAGCTGTATTTTCAAATGCAAAACCACCACCAGATACTAAATCTGGTACTTGTGCTATGAATACTACATTTCCTGTTCCTGCACTTCCTACGTCTAATGCTGCGTTAATGGCATCAGCTGAAATTGTAAAAGTTGTTCCAACTAGGTTTCCAGAACCTCCATTAGAAGCTTCAAAAGAAGTTATATCCCAATCTGTACCCCCATCAGTACCTTCTAGGATTATTGAAAATACAACACCTGCTTGACTACCATCACTTGCTACTGGTCCTGATACTATAGCATTAGTGGCTGCATCTGTACCCTGAATTATACTAATAGTTGTAGTACTTCCACCTGAAAAAGTTCCACCACTAAAATTAGATGTAAAACCATCTGAAAATAATAATTCAGTAAGTACAAGAGGGGATCCAGCAACTGTATTTTCTGAATTTCCATCTGTTATTGGAATAGTAGTAAATCCTGATGTTGTATCATATACTGGTAAAGAAGTACCTGTATTAGCATTAGAAGCTGTAACATTATTTTGTGGGCCTGGGTTCCCATCATCCTCGGGATCAACTGTAGATAATTGATCTTGAGTGGTAATGGATATAGTTCTTGATTTTACTTGGTTAATAAGTTCACCAAATGCTTCAAAACTATAATTATTAAATGTTGGGAATATGTTTGGATCAACAGGTTCATTACCTATTAATTCTATCCCTTCATCTGAGTATTTATCTAAAGGAAATATTCCAGATTTTTGACTGTATAAAATTGGAGTTGGTCTTGATATAATTTGAAAAATGGGTTTTTCACCTTGAAGAGGGAGTAAAGATTCAGGGGTTTCTCCCACTAATGAAACTATAGCATTATTTGTATATTGAACAATACCATTTTCTAATACTGGGGTTGCCTCAAAATTTCCTTGCACATCATATAAACCAATTTGTGATAATTTAGGTTGAACAACTTTACCTGTATCATTAATTAAATATTGAAGATTATATATAGTCTTATTATTTAAAAGGGGATATGGATCATATAGTTTATTAAAATATGCTAATGAATTTTTATTGATATCTATTGAAGGTAATTTACCATAAGTACCTTGATCACCTGGGGACCATACATTGTATTTTGTGGATGCTATTTTAGAACCAAGATATCTACCATTAATAACGTTCATTTGACTATAATTAGATTCAGGTACTGCTGCTCTTGAAGCAGAATAATCAATAATTCGTTGCCAGTTAGTTGGGGTAACAGTACCAAAATTATAATCTACATCTTGTAATCTATTATTTAATCTACCAGCACTAAAATTATTTAATAAAGGTTGACAATCATAAGCCGTTTCAAAATTATTATCATCACTAAATATTGTAGGGATTGATGGGTCTCCTTCAACGACTGTTGAAGAAGAAAAACTCATACTATACTCTGTTACTATTAACCCATTTTCTACAACTGAAGGATCATTTGATCCACTACCTACTCTTAATGCCATTTTTAAAACATCATTATATGCTATTTCAGTCGGGCTTAATTCAGCGTGTAGTGTTATTCTTTCACCTGTATGGTGTGTTAAACTAAATGAACTAGTTTGGGCAAAAATATTACCACCTAATTCTGGCATTTCTGTTGGGAAATTATTAGCAGATCCTGTGTATAATATTATAGAGGCTGTTGTCCAAGTAGTACCACCACCCGAAGCCCCTCCTCCATATTGATCTTCTCCATAAATAGCATTACCATATAAAGCGGCTTCAGCATCAGTAAATGAACTAACAACTACAGAAGCTGTTACAGATAATATACCAAAAGTGGGGGTTACATCAAATATATAAGCACCATCTAAACTAGATGATAAAGAAGAAGAGTATAAAATATAAGCATCAACAACCTTAGTTGCAAATTGTCCTGGTACTTCAACACCATTTTGATATCTATTAGCAATAGATCCTGTGACTACATAAGGGTTATTAAATGTACCTTGTGCCTCTGGGGAGCCTATAAGAGCAACTATTCCATTTGGATTAGTAATTGATTTATTATATAAACCAAAAATACTAAATGTAATTGCTGAGCTACCAAATGGTGATGCTTGTCGTGTGTTTTGTACTTCTATAAATAATTGTTGACCCGCTTGAAGGTTTGTAAGTGAACCATGGATATCTAAAGGTGTTAATGGGTTAGTAGTTGGAACCTCTATTAATTCTTGGGCTTGACCACTTGGGGTATCTCCAGTTGTAGATTGGTTAGGTTCTAGATATACTCTAACTATTCCTTTAGAAGGAAAGGTTCTAGAAACACTAGCAGCATAATCACCATCAACTTCTATATTAATTCTCTGATATTGGGTTCTACTATATTGGTTAGTAAAAACTACATAATCTCTTACATCTGTATTACTTGTACCATTTCCATTAGAAGTAACAGTAAATCCACCATCAGCATCTTGCACCGCATATTCATAAACATCTATTGAAGTTTGTTCATATTGGTTGTCTATATAATTTATAGTAGCAGGATTAGCCCCAGATCCATCTTGATTTTCAAAATCATAACTAACATAATCACCATAAGTTGTATATAAACCAAATTCTGTTCTACCGTTAGAAAATGTAGTAGTATCAAAATCACTCATAGTAAAAATGTAACCACCAGCAGGAAATACTATTTCATAATTTTCATCATTCCCCCCAGGTTGAGTTACTGTTTGTAAGCTAAAAGATGAAGTGTTTTCTCCATTAAAACTTTCTCCATAAGGTATATTAAAAGAAAAATTGGGGGTATTACCAACTGTTAATCCATTTGGTCTTGGGTTTTTATAGAAAAATGGTGATAAGTTAATATTACTATCACCCCCCAAGAATTGCTGCCCTCCACCATCTACACCTCCAGGGCTTGAAGGACAGGGATCAGGTAATCCCGAAAGATTAGTTGAAGGGTTTATGAAGCCAGTAGATGTTGGTAGTATAAGGTTGGTAGTGTTAGAATTTTGATTACCACACACAGGGACTTGTTGGGCATATGTCATCAGTATATTTTGAAGAGTATTATTTTGATCTTTATAATATACAACACACCCCGTAAATGTTTGACATGTTAACTTAAATGCATTTCCAGTAGGAAGTGGTGGAGATGATGGAGTTTGGTTTTGGTACATTCTTAATGTAGCAAAAGGTGTACCATCAGATTGTGAAATAGATACGGCAGAACCTGATCCTCTAGCAGGAGGGGATCCTGGGAATGTTGGGATTACTGTATTATACGTTGTAAATATAAAAGGTCTTACTTGTCTAGTTTCATTAAATACTTGAAAGCTACCTGAAACTGCTTCTTCAGAAGGCATAGTTTCTGAGTTATTTAAAGGTCTCCAATAAGTATCCCTATTTGGGCGGGAGATTAAATCACCCGTTGTACCTAACATAGTAGCAAAAGATTGTGCTGAATTATCATAATATACAGGAACGGTATCAATAATACCACCACTACCAGCCCCACCAACCATAGGATCATATAAATCATATGGAATACCAGGTTGTCCAGATCCTGTTTCTGTTAGATAATATATTTTAAATGGTCTATGAATATATCTATTGTACCTCCAAGCATTTGTGTCAGTTCCTGAAGTAGATTCTCCTTGATATACATACAATTCTTGACCTCTTGAATTATCAATAGGAATATTTAATGATGTTTGTCCATAAGGGGTGTATGATGTTGTTGATTCGTTAAAATTAACTAATTTTCTTACTAAACTACTAGTATATAGTGGATTTAAAAATTTCTTTTCATTTTGAAACTCAGAACCAGATATATAAATAGCATTGTTACTAGAATTGTAATAATAATTAGTTCCTTGTACAGCACGTGGTTCTTCCGAACTAGCACTTGTCCAAGCTATATTAAAATAGTTATTAGTTGATGTTGGTCCTACAGATGAATCAGGAATATTTCCATAATCTAAAAAGGATTCAGATGGAATTTGCAACCAACTTTTTCCAGATCCTTGTGGGTTTGAAGCATTCATAAACCATGGAACATTACTTGCTGGGTCTATTCCAGATTGGACTGTTGAATCTGTATTATCTATTTCATGTGAACCTGTATTAAAATTATCTAGGAAATCACTTAATATTCCTTCATATGAATTATAAGTTCCATTAGTATAAAAATTAGAACTTGCCCATCCTCTAAAAAAGGATTCAGTATGGTAAGTTAAAGGAAAATACCCTTGTGGTACAGATTCAGATATACCTGTATCTAATACTGGAGATGGATCTACTGATGTGTCTTGAGTTGCATACCATTGGAAATCTCCACTTGCTGAAAAGTTAAAGTCGTAAAATGCACCATCATCCGAACTTATAGTGGTTGAAGATTCTTCTGGTATTGTATAACCTAAGGCTGCACCCACACTGTTTTGGTTAGAAGCTTGATTGCCTGGTTGGATACCTACGGATTCTAAGTAAAAAGTTTGAACCCCTTCTAGTATATTACCTTCATAATCAACAGCACTATTAAATGTAAAAACTATCCATTCTACATTTTGGATAAAAGGTGCAATATTAATACCATTATAAGTTTGTAAGGACATTTTTATATAGAGTATATTTTCTCCATTATGCCAAAACCAAACATATCCCGGAGGGGGTTGGTTAATTGGGTCTAAGAAATTTTGTTCACTTATAATTGCGGTATTACTATAACCATCCGCACTCCAAAATACAGGTACATACCTATATTCTACATTACTAAGTTTAAAATAAGCACTACATATGTCATTTATACCTACAGGGATAACTGAGCCACTAAATTCTCCATTATAAAATTCTCTTTGATCAGATCTATCTATAGGAGCAGAACCTGAAAATGTCATCCATGATTCTTCCCAACTTTGTGTTACAAAATATCTATTATCTGTCCCTAGTCCTAAAGATCCAGAAACGGTAGTTTTTAAACTATTAAATGGTTCAAATGAACCCGCAGTACCTCCACCAAACTTATATATAGCAGATCCTGAATCTGAATATTGTGGGTAATCTCCTGGTCCTAGACTATAATTTTTAGGTAAATTTTTAACTGAACCTGAATAGTTATGGAAAGAAGAGGTTACTTGGGCTGGTCTTTGTCTATTTCTTTCTAACAAATGTTGTTTAATAACAACACCAGATGATAAACTTGTTCTTGCAGGTGTAAAGTCTTCTATCATTTTAAATAATGAGTTATCAAAGAATTTTATTAACCTAACAAAATCTGTTACATCATAATTAGTTATATATTTTTCAAAATATGCATCTCTTAATAAATCTAAATCTGGGTAGCTTTTATCTGATGAAGATATAAGTCTTGGGTCTCCGATATAATCCCCAATATTAAAGTAACCCATTTGACCAATGATATCATCATTTATTTGATCTTGAGGTGAAAATGCTACTTCTAGATAATTAACATTGGGAGTAAAGCTTTCACTTACATAAGAAGTTTGTTGTATGGATCTATACCCAGATAATGTATCTCCTTCAGGTAAAATTAATGCTTCTGTTTGGATTTTATCTGTTACCCTGTTTCTCATCCCTGAAGGGGTTTGGTCTAGATGTATGTCTTCTATATTATTTAACCATGTAGGAATAGATGTAAATGAAGCAGAACTATTAGTGTTAAATGATGATGTTGTAACCCAAGAACCAGTTACTTTAGGATGGATTGAATCCTTATATGACCCGGTATTTAATAATGAACCTAAAGGTAACCTAAAGGCTAAAGTATCAGGGGCTGTGTTAGTTCTATTACCTTCAAAAGAGTATGGGTTCATTGCGTAATCATAAAATACACTTTCACTTAACTGTTCTGTATAGTATCTTACTTCTTGGAGTGAACCTGTAAATGGAAAATAATAAATTCCAGCAAATTGTGTATAGTTTTGGGGTAACCAATGTATTTCGGTTGAACTTTCCCATGGTGTAGTGTTACCTTCAATAGCATCACTACCTGTAAATCCAATATTTTCTCCAATTTTATTAGCAGCTCTTAAAATAAATCCACCATCATTACCTATGCTAATATCTCTATCTACTTGAACTGACCACCAATCTCCATCCCAGAAGGGTAAATATAAAGAAGCGTAATTTGTTGGGTTAGTATCAATGTTAGGCCAAAATTTTAATGTACCATATTCTTTATATTTACTAGGTACAGAACCAGAATAATTTCCTTCTGTTAATAAGGACATATTATATTCAATGCCCATTGCTACTGTACTAGTAGAATCGGTTTCAAAAAATGATTGTGTTGTAGGTGAATTAGAAGCAGATGGGATACCATTGGTCTTAAACCTAAATTGAATTGACCCCGGAGAATTTTCATTTGCCCCCCAATCTGAATTAAGAGAAAAAGATGAAGTAAATCCTGAGCTATTAGTATTTAGTCCTACATTATATATATCTTGTTTTAAATCCCAATCTTGAGAATTATTTCTATCTTTACCTCCAAACTCATTAATTCTTAAAATAGTATCTGGGATTCCATAAGAAGTAATTAGTGCTCTTAGACCAGCTACTGTGCCTTTTGTTTTAAGTAAATATGGTATATTATGGTAAATTCGTTTATATAATCGCTTATTAACATCGTCTAATGGGACTATATCATTTGATGCCGATATTGTTGAATCGACGTATTCATACCCAGAAGGTGTATCAACAGCACCACCAATTGACCCCGTCATATATGGGAAAGGAAATGAACTACCAGAAGGAGTTAACCCTAAAAATGCTGTGTATAGGTCATTAGTATTAAAGTTATTAGAATATAATTTTACTCCAAAATCTCTAATAGCATCTGCAACCATATCCTTAGAAATACCATAATCTAAACGGTTATCCGCGTCAAATTTAGTGGTAATATTCTTAGTATATAACCATAGGTTATCATAATGTTGACCAACCATATCAACGAATAACTCGTACTTGGCATTTTGTATATCACTCCTTAAATATTCTGGGATTGCATAATATAAAGAATTTTGGTTATTTTCATCATAATTAGAAGCCGATAGAGATTGACCACCATAATAAGCACTATTAATATCAGTTGAACCTAACCAATTTAGTACTTCTGTGCTTCCTGTTGAGTATAAAGTAAATGGGGGTTCAGTATTTGATTTTGGATAAGAATATTTAGAACCACTATTAAAATATAAAAAATATTCATACCCATCAAAATTTTTAATAGTATCTTGTACTGTTTGACTTAAATTTGCTTGACTAGAACTATATATAGTTGACCCCGTTGTAGAAGAAGTTATTTGTCCTAATTGAGCACTAGCGGATTGAATTAATCCTACTTTATAATAAAAGTTTTGTAAACGGGTAAAGGCAGATGAAAAATAGATAAAATCATTATAATCTTCATAATTAACATTTATGTTTACTTCTTTACGATTAAGTAAATTATTTATTTGGTTAAATGAAGATGTTAAATTTGAATCTACTAAAGTATTATATGAAAAATCCATTCCCGGAGTTCCAGATTGTCCCTTAATATTTAAACTATAATTAGGACCTGATATATAAGTAAAATCATCTGGGGTAAATTCTAGTGGGGGAAATTCTACATTATAAGATTGTGGGGTTGAAATTTGTTCTACAACTGAACATTGGCTTTTTAAGTCAAAAGTTGCAGGTAAAGGTTCATATAATTTAATTAATATTGTTGGGTTTGATTCATCATTTAAATCTAATTCTAAATTATTAGCAATAATTAGTTGGTTAGTTCCAAAATTAAGTAAAAAATCTACAAAATATTCCGCTGTATCTCTATATGCTATGAATTCTAAACTAGAACTTATTAATAAAGCATTATCAATTTGAGTACTATCTAGTCTAATTTCAGTTCTATCAGAACTAATTTCACTTATATAATATTGTGTGTTTAAAGTTGAAGATAATTGAGGTCTATAAAAATTATAAGTTATAAAATATGAACCAACATCAAATCCTAATCTTTCTAAATCATTAGGGGGGGTTAAAACTACATCCCCTTCTGTGATTTTATAATTAGTAAATGGGACTTGTGATGAAATTTGGTTTTGGTTTTCGTCATATACATAAGCTTCAATATAATCCGTAGAACCAGAGAATACTGTATCTAAATCATTAGAGACAATTAAAGATTCATCCGATATGGAATAATCTTGAAATTCAAAAGTATCGGGAGATACTGGTTGGATTATAATTTTATTTTCCATTTATATTTATATTAATAGGAATTAGATGATGCTGGTGAATTATTTGAAGTAGATAACATTGCATTTCCTCCTGCGGAAGAAGGTATAGATGTATCTGCTCCTAAATTTAATGATCCAGTATTTATTGTTATTCCTGATTCTAGTTCTACTACTTTAATTTGTTCTGCTAATAATTCTTCTCTTAGTCCCGTTATTTCATTTTGTAATGCTATAATTTCTTCTGCTATTTGATCAAAGTTAATATATTCTCCACTATTTTTAACTAAAAACTCATGTGAATTAACTTCACCCATAGGTGGTATATCATAAAAAAGAGAATTGTAGTATCCAAAGAATTCTTCAATGCTTATTTGATCCTCAGCACTAGCACTAATATTAGCAACACCTAATTGAGAAAAACTAGTGTCAATTACTTGTTCATATTGTGGTTTATTAAAAACCTCTTTTCTTAAATCAACGTTTTTTGTTTGAGACATAATTAACCATTAACAACTTTAAAATAATATTGATCATCTTTTACTATAGTATTACCATCAACTGTAGTTTGAATTAATATTTCATAATACCTTTCAGGTTCTAAACCATTCATATATAATGTAAAATAGCTACCTATACTATCACAGCTAATTTGTGTAAATTCTGAGTCAAAATCTATTACAAATTCATTTGTATCTAAATCTTTTATAGCATAATATGATGCTGGGGGTAATGCAAAATTATCAGTGTAAATAGAAGCTGTTTGGAATGTTCTAGTTGGAAATTCTGGTCTGCAGTTTATTCTAAATTGGTTAATACTTTCACTATAAAATACACCTTGGTTATTATCAATAGCTAAATATAAATCAGGAGTATTAATAGTTGATAATCCTCCTTTATCATATTTATAATCTCTCCATTTAATTTCTAATTGAGGAGGATATATAGTATTTGTATCAATAGAATAAAACTGCATTTTAGGTTGAATAGATAAATTAGAATCAAATTCTATTTCATCACTCCATTTTAGTAAAAACCCATTATTTTCAATTTCAGTGTAAGTTCCCGGTATATTATATGAACTAGAATACCAAGTCTTAACTATATCAGTTACATCTACATTAATATCTTTAGTTGTTCTTAAGTTAAAAGATTGAGAATATTCTAAATTTAGCCTTGTATCAGAAGATGCAGTATACCAATTACCACCACCAGGTGATGCTAGTGTATATGATCCTGTAACATTTTCAGTAAAATTATCTAACAACCAAGGGGTTGAACCACTATTTGCTCTATATTCCCAACTAACCCCATTAATAGTAGAAGGGTTATCTAAATATTCCCCACTACCATTATTCCATGATCCTGAAGATGGGTAAATATATATGTCTGATTTCATTACTACTCCACTAGCATCTGCTATAAAAGCTTTTAAACTTGCTGAAATCGCAGTAGAGCTAGTATTTAAAGTATCAATAACACTATTAATTTGAGATTGATCAAATTGGATTAAAGGTCTTGCTACAAGAGGGGTTGCAACTGTAGAAGGATATGTATTTGATACTTCTAAAATTGCATCTATACCTGTATTCATTGCAGGGTACCCTGAATAAAGGGTTGCATCTTGAAGTGGGAAAATTTTATATATTGCCATTATTTATATTTTAATAATTTCTACCTCCACCATTAGTTGTACTTCCTCCACCTTGTCCTATGGTAACTACTCTACCTACTATGTCAGTATTTGGATATTTTACTTCAAATATCATAGGATCAATAGAAGGAAATATAGTACCATTTTGTAAAGCACCTGATACATCATATGCATATTGTGAGTATCCAGATGTTGTTCCAGCTTTATTGCTAATATTTATATTATTTACTGTTTGTACTCCAGCTATATTATCTAATAAAAGGCTAATATCCCTTAAAATTATTGGTTGGTTAATTTGCCAATTATTTATATTAAAAAAGTTTTGGAGTGCTATAACACAATTAGTTAAAACTTGATTGTTATTATAATTAGGTAAAGTAACAATTTCAAAATTAACTCCAATATTAACAACAAAAGCATCTTTAATATTAATAGTATCACCAATCATCCTATATTGGTTTATATAATTACGTAAGTTACTTTTTAGTGAAGTTGATGGTCCTGTTAAATTTCCATTTAAATCAGTAGATAATACATACAAATCTAATGTAGTATTAGAATCGTTTGCCTTGGGTTTTTGTGTTATTGCTTTTGATATGATACCATATTTGGGAGGCATGCTTAAAGCTCTTACTAAATAATCATCTGCTGTAACATTTCTTAACTGTGAAGAAAAATTAGAAATGGTATTTTGTCTTATCTCATCTGCAGAATCACCATTATTACCCCCACTGGCTGCAGTTTCATTATTTACTTGTAATGAATCAAATACAGTTTGTGCTACAGTTGAGTTTAATGTTTGATTTTGAAAATTAGTTAATGATGTATTTAAACTTATAATTGTATTTGCGGCTACATTAGAATTTACACCTCCACCTTTTAAATATCTTAGAGTTAATGTAGTATTACTTGGGGCAATACCATAAGTATTAGTAAATATAAAATTAGTAGGGGAATAAGCTGTGGTTAATTTATTTCTTTCAAAAGGTAACCCTAAACCAACATTCATTGGGTTAGGTACAATTTCTTCATCCGTATCTAATGGATTACCTGATCCAAATTGTATTTGTAAACTGTCAGTACTTAAAAATCTTGAATTAAATCTCCTTTGGACTTGTTTAGTTTGAAGTAAATAAGGAGCATTATCACTATCTTGATAATTATTAGGGTCATTTACATTAGTATTTTTTATACTATCAAAGACTAATTCTTGTCCTAAATAATCAACTTCATACCATTCATTACCATCAGTATCAAAACAATCTATTATCCCTCCTATATTATTATCTTGTATAATTACAGTAGGAAACTCTTGTGGGTTACCAAAAGTAAAAGATGTAGAGGATATTGTACCAGATAATGCTTTTCTTTTCTTTTTTAATAAATAATATGTTGGGTTATTATTTGATATTTGAGCTACACTAATTTCAGTTAGATCTAAAGAATTTGATACAGTAAAATCTATTGGATCTTCTATGGTAAAAGAAACTCCATTTTGAGTTTGAGATATTGTATTTGCACCTATGTTTAAAGCATAATTAAAATCGGGAACATATGTATTATTTCCTTCCCCATCAACCTCTACAATTGAAGGAACTAAATGATAAAAAGATAATTCAACAGAAGATAAACCTGTTACTTTAGGTTTATATCCGTACATATATGATAAATCATATAAATTACTAGTTTGTCTAGCATATTGTAAGAAATTTTCTTGAATTTGGTTATCTAAATAAAAAGATAATACATCACCTATATATGCTGCTTGCTCTATAAACATCATACCAGGGGATGTTTCAGAGAAGTCTGTGTAGGTATTAGGGAAGTATGTTTGAGAATAATTAATTAATTGTAATCTATAATCACTAAAATCCTTATTTAAATATTCTATGTTTCTTCTTACTGTGGCCATTAGTTAAAGCTTAAAGATAGTGCATCATTTATATTAGTATCTTTTACACTATATGTTATATTAATTTGAATTTGGTTAGATGTTTCCGTAGGTAAAACTGTTAACTCTTGTACTATAACTTCAGGAAAAAAAATGGTTAATTTTTCTTGAATATCATCTTTTATATAAGATAAATCTTGAGAATCTATTTGTGAAAAAATAAATGCCCTTAAACCAGCACCAAATGTTGGATTTCCAGGTCTTTCTCCGGGGTTTGTTAGAAAATAATTAATTAAATTATTTTTAATAGCTTCTTTTGTTTGATAATTAGGAGTAAATACCCCACCTTCATTCATAGGAAGGTTAAAACCGATTGCTACATTAGGACGTAAATCATCGGGGAATATTCTAGTTGCTCCAAATGCCATTTAATTATTTTTTATTCATTAAACCCATTATTTGATCCATATTTACTTCTCCTTGGGGTAAAGAACCATTCATTGTATCCGTACTGGTAACTTGTAATGGGACATGGCTTGTATTGGCATTTAATGTACCATTAGCCCCAGGTCTCATACCATTTAAAACTCCCATCATATTTTCCCTTAATTTAACTTTATCATTTTCAGGTAAAGGGGATTGGGTTGTAGAGGTATCTACTTGGTTTTTGTAAACAGTTTGTTTTGGAGAGCGTACAGCTTCCATAAGGATGTCTTTCATCTCCTCTTGTATAGCCTCTTTTACAGCCTCTTTTACAATATTTTTCAATTGACTTAATTTCATGTTGTATTGATTTATTATAAATATTAAACTAGTTAGCTTTTAAATCGTTTGATCGTATATAAAATGCAAGTTCATCAATTAATATTTGTTCACTTGCACTAAATGAAGGTTCCCCTTTTAAGGCTTGAACTCCTTGGGTGTTTAAAGCTACGGCATATCTTCTTTTTAATGATCCTACTTCCCCTTTAGTATCAGTTACAACCTGTAATGTAAAGCCATTAACAGATGTATCAGGGGTTGTATCTTCTTCTACTTCATCTGCTAAAATAAAGTTTAAACTTTCTAGATCTTCATTATCTACACTACATCTTTGTAATTGATAATCTAACATTTTTAATAATTGTATAGCTTGTTTTAATAAAGCTAATAACACAAATAAAACACCCATTAATGCAAAAGATATAGCTTGTAAAAGTTTAGCTAGTGCTTCAAATTTGCTAATTTTATCTTGAAATTGTAAAATTACTGAGGTTGGGATACCTGCTCCGGGAGGAACAGATGTTGGTAATGGGATAGATTTAATGAGGTCTGCTGCTATTAAAAATATGGTTGCTATACCCCCAATAATACCAGATGCTATTAAAGCTGTATTTAATATTTTATATATTTGATTTAACTGTCTTACAACTCTATTTCTTTTATTAATTAATTTTGCTATTTCTTCTGGGGTAGGGCAGGGTGCTTGAGCCTCTTCCATTGATAATTTACCAGAAATAATATCACTTAATTTACCTATTAAAAAAACTTTTAACATATCTAAAAGAAAAGGAATTAATCTTTCTTTAATTATTTTAACAAATTTTTTAAGTAAAACTTTAAATGAAATTTTTGTTGCCTTTAAAGCTTGAATAGCACCAATTATTTGTTTTTTTATTCTTCCTATTTTAGCTTTAGCTTCATCAGTTAACCCTTTTGTAGATTTTAATTCAGTAGTTCTAAGATCTTCTCTTACAGTTTGATCAAGGGCATATGGGGTTAATTTTTTTGGTATATAACCATTTGCTGTTACTAAAATTGGTGGCCTTAAAGTTACTTTTTCTGTATCTTTATCTATAGGATAAGTTGCTTTGATTTTAAACTTACCATTTTTATCTGTTTTAGTATTAAATTTGGTGCCCGGAAGAGGCAAAAGTAATGTTGCTCCTTTTATAGGCTTTTGTTCATAAAAATCAATTACAGTACCTTGAATAATATATTCTTTTTTAATAGTATTGGGTACGTCAAAATATTGTGTTTTTTCAATTTGGTAAGTACCTACTTCAACATTATCATCAATTTGAAGTTGTTCTAGAGCATTTTGTATTAATTGATCATTAGGTATACTAAATTCGGGGTCTGAAAGTTTATTAGGTCTAGGATTTTCTAATAAAGAAACTGTTTCAGTTTGTAAAGCTCCATTATTAATTGTTATTAAATTAATATAAGCAACATTATTAACTCCATTTATAATAGTAGAAACAGAGGCTAAATATGATTGTGAGCCAACACTATTAACATTATTTGGGTTTAATTCTTCCATTATGAAACTCTTATACTATTAGACAATAAAGGAGTCGTTGATTTATTTTCACTAGGTAATAAATTTAATATATTTTGGCAAGTTTCATCTAAGGCCTGACCCGCGGCATCAATTCCCGTTGTTTCTATATTGGTAGCATCTGGGTCATATCCTTCTAAACTTGAACATGCAAAGCCTAATACTTGAATTTGTTCAACTAAAACTCTAAATTGTTCTATAAAGGGACCTCCTAAAATAGCTGGTGAATCTGCAGATGAGCTTCCTAATTTAATCTTATCTGCAACAATACTAACTGTATCTGATGTTAAACCTATTTGTTTGTTTGAAGATAAAGATATAGAATCTTGTGCACTAGCTAATATACTATCAGAAGAAGCATTGAATATTAAACGACCTGAATTTAATATTATTTGAGGGTTAAAATATTCTCTGGGTAATAAAGGTTCAGGTGATAATGCCGAGTAATTTTCATTAGATGCCCTTAAAGGAATTTGTTGGTATGAAGTCATGTAAATAGAGGATAAGTCTTCACTTATATTTTCTATTAATGGTAACCAACCGGCATCAGAAGCATCCTTAGGTTGACCATTTCTTAATATAGTAATAGGATCACCATTTTTACCCACAAACGACCAATTATTTTGATATTCTGTAGAATTTGATGAGCCCGATATTGATGTTGTAGGGACAGTACTTCCAAATCTAAGGGAATTACCCCATCTACCTTCGTAAATATTATCTCCTGCAAAAGGTAATAAGGGATGAACATTAGTTTTTTCTACAAAAGATCCCCTTTCAGTTAAAGGACTATTTAAACTTATATCAGTAGAAAAATCAGTTACTCTTCGTACTATACCATTTTCAATTTGTTCATAATTAATATCTTGACTTGAATCTTTTTTGGGGTCTATTAAATTAGGATAAGCATTATGGTGGGGGTGATTCCATATCCCAACTGGGTTTAGGTAATAATATTGTAGTATATTAGTTGAGTTTGTACTTTTACTAATATTTTTTCCTGGGAGATTAAATAATATTACTATTTCATTTATTAAAGGATAATTTTTTAAAAAAGGTAATAAGGGAGTAGCTACAGGATTTGTTTTTGTTGTTGCTTTAGAAACTAAATTATCTAATGGTTCAAAAAATATAGTACCTAATCCACTCCACCCCCCATATTCATTAAATAAAGGATGAGTATTACTTATAATTATATCAGTTACTCTAGCAGTAATAAATTGAGCTTTTAATGTATTTAATTGGTTAAATATATCTTCTTTATTAAGCCCAACAGAATTAAAGTTTTGATTTAAACTTCCGAAACCTGCTTTATTTATTGCCATCTTTTTTACCTTCGAAGTTAGTATTTAGTTTATCTAATTCCTCCATTAATTGTTGTTTTTCTTCTTCCGTTATACCCATAGATTCTTCGCCACCACTATTATTAAGCGCACGTTGTACTATAGTAGCCATCTTAATTAATTGTTCATCGTTACGAACACCAATTTCCATATATTCTTTAATAAGTGGAACGATCAAAGTAGCATCACCTATATCATTTATAAGTGGTTTCAATTCTGAAATTAAACCTGTGATTTGGGTTTCTTTTTTCTTTTGGTTATCGTAAATTTCGCTTAGGATATCCGAAAACTTTTTTTTCTTAAATACAATATTATCTAATGATCCCATAATGTTATTTTATTATAAATATGGATATAGGAAGGGGTTAGAATCTAGCGTAACCGTTTTCTAAATAAAATATATACTGTGATTTAAATATTTCATGAAGTTTATCAGCTATTTTGGTAATTTTAGGAGTTTTTACATCTACCATTTCTCTAATGTAGATATAAAGTGCCTTTTTATTAAATACTTCAATTGTTTCCCTTTTTCTAAATAATTCTAAGATTGCATCTGCTATTTGGGCATCATTTTTTTTAGGAAATAATTCTAATATATTTTCACTTGTATATTCAACAAATAAATCAACATATTTATCTAAATCACTTTTTATTTTATCATCCCCTATATTATAGGTATGGGTTGAATTTTCACCAGTTAAGATATCTACTTCAACCTTTTTAATTTTCTTTTTATAGTTTTTAGTATTATATAGTATTAACCAACGTTTTACTATAGTACCAAAATATGAATATGCCTTTGCTCCTCTAGTAGGATCAAATAAATGCATTTTTGATAATAAGAATGTAATTATCTCATGTTGAAGGTGTTCTAAATTTTCTACTTCTGTATGGTAAAATTTAAATGTATGAATAATATTTTGGGTGAGTTTAAAGAAAGGATAATGGATATGGGCTTCATATATTTTACTTCTTATTTCAGGGTTTGGTTGGTTATTATATTTAACAATATAGTCCTCTGTCTCTTGAGTAAAGTAATTTTTACTCTTTTTCTTTCTTTTTCTTACCATATGTTAGTTGATTTGGAATTTTTCAATTCCTTCTTGTAGATTTTTTATTTGTTTGAAAAACCAACCAACTTCATCATCACTTTCAAATGTACCTCGGGCATCTATCTTTTTTAGACGTTCACTAGTAAATTTAATTTGTTTATTAAACTCTGTTAAATATTCATTATATTGGAATATAATATCCTCTGCCCTTTCATTTTTACGTAAAAGGTTAAAAGTCGTATACCCAAAGATAACGACTAATAAACTTAAAATTCCTATTGTTATTTCTAATATCATAAATTATCTAACATGCTTTTTAACCCTGGACTAGATAAAGTATTAAGTGCTTTGGTTTTAGCAGTTGTCTTGGACTTTAATGTATAATTTTTCTTTTGGGACTCCACATTATCTTTAGAAAACTTTGGTAACCATTCAATTTCAAATTCAATACGTGCAGCCATTAAATCAGCTTGATGTAAAATATATGGTAAAGATGTGCGAGGTTTTTGCTCTGGCATAAAGGCCTTTAAATATTTTTCATTAGCAACATCATATAACCCATCATGAGTTTGAATTGCTACCATTTCATTAAATGTATAAGAGATATCATGTTGTTGTAGTAAAAATAACCCACGATCTGGTACAGAACAAAATGCTAACTTCTTATTAAACATATAATCTTCACCTAATTTATCTTTTCTCCATTGATCTGTCTGAGGGATGTAAGATTCGTGTTCTTTATCACCCATTTTGCCTAAATCATGGTTAATAGCAGAAAATACTAATTCTTCTTTAGTAAATGTAGTCATATCACAACCCATTTCTTCCCACATATCATATAATCTAAGGGATCCCTCAACTACTCTATTTACATGAGCAACATAACCACCTGGAAATGCCCCATGATATTCTTTTTTATGAGCCGCTGGCATTAGTATAACACGTTCTTCATAACGTTTATAAAAACTAGACAATTGCTCTCCTCTATTTCCTGAGATGTGAGTGTTTATATTGTTTAAAAATATTCCCCAATTTGCTTGGATTTGTTCCGCTGTTAATTTCATAACCTTTTTATTTGTTTATCTTTCTATTGCTGTTTTTACATCTTCTATAATATCTCTACCTTCATTAAGTACTTTTTTATAAGTTTCTAATGGTTCCTGTCTAGTAGTGATAAATTCTAGTTGGGCAAATTTACCATCTAGTTTTTCTAATAATTGAATTACATAATCTTTATTTTTCATAATATATTGTATTGATTAACAGGGTATTCCTTAACCCATTTATTACCTTTATTCCAATCCCTTCTTATTCCCTTTTCTTACAAAACCTGTAATATTAATGTACGAGAGATTTTTTGTACATCCTAATTATTTTTTAAATTTCTTTAACTACTTCTTTTATTTTATGAAGGTGTGCACATTTCTCATATTCTTCGTATTGTTCAAAAAATGTAACTGCACCATCTAATGCTTTGTAAAATACTTTATTATCAAAATTTATAATAGCATTTACATCATTATGATCCTCTAAACTAATATTTTTTATATATGACCATGCTCTATTATAGACTGTAAATTCAGATGCTTCTTTTGTAGATTCTACATTATAATTAGGTTGTTCTTTTTTAAGAAACTTTTCTAATTTTTGATGAAAAATATGATGATTTTGGATTAGTTTGACAAACATTCCTATTTTAGCAAAAGGACCATTCATAAATTCCTTTATTTCTGATTTAGTTTTTTCATCAGTAATCTCTTTACCTTCTACAAATAATCCAAAAATTTTATCTTTATTTATCATCTTTTTCCTCCAAAATATTCAACAGCATGTCCTTCTGTAATTAATAAGTCATTTAATTTAACATCCCCTAAAAATATTTCTCCTAAACATCTACCATATTTTCCAACACCTTGTGAGTGTAGTACAAATTCATTATTATGTTTATGTAGAATATCTTTAACGTATTGTTTAGCAGCTAATCCTCTAGCTTTTTCTTCTAAATCACGAGTACGGGATTCAGCTGCATTAATACCAACTAGTCTAATCCTAATTTTTTTCCAAGTATCAAAACCTAAATCAATAGTAGCATCAATAGTATCTCCATCAACTACTCTTTCACATTTTGCTTTGTAAATATACATAATAACGTTTAGTTATAAATATGTACTATTTATCTAGATCTGCTAATTCAGATTCAATGTCTTTTTGAATTTGTTTTAAAGTATTAAATTCTGTAATTACGTCTTTTTTCTTTGGGTTGTCAGGGTGATAACACCATAACTCATCCATTACTGTTGATGTTGCTACCAAGTCATTAATTAATTCTGCTTTTTGTAGATCTAATTCCTCTTGTTTTGTCATATTATTTAAATTTACTTCCTATTAAGTTAATTGTTTCTTTTGCCTCTTCCAAACTAATTTGAAAAAATTCTTTACTACTATTAACACGTTGTGCCTTTAATTTATGGTGTACTTCTCTTTCTACCATTTCACCATTAAAACATTGGTATGCCCATTCTACTTTATAAGGTAAAGCAACACCTGTTGCTGATGATATTTGTTTAGCTCGTTTTTCAGGTAGGTTTTTAGTATATCCTATTTTTAACAACCCAGGTTGGGTGGGATTTGATAATACGTACACCCATTGATCTCCATCACCTTTATCCGCATATAACCCATATTTTTTATCGGTATAATACGTTACATTTTCCCATCCATCCCCTTTTGCGCTAGGTGTTAGGGTAAAATATCTAGCATGTTCTAAATCCGTATTTCCATAGTTTTCTTTTAACGGGATAAATTGTTTAGCTTTTTGAACTGTAATTTTATCTAGACTCATTCGAATATTATTTTAAATTCTTTTTCTATTTCTACTCTTTCCCCCATATCTATATTAAATTTAGTTTTAATAAAAACTTTAGCTGTATCACCAATCATTTGGTTATCAAAAAATATTTGTTGTTGAGGTGTATAATTATATTTACTATAAGTACCTATTAAAGTTTCTGAGTATGGACAATCTAAACATTGGTTGGGGTTAATAGAATAACCTGCTATATTAAGTGGTGGGTGATTTTGAGCCATATCTTCAATAGTATAAGTTAAATTTCCAATTGGGATAGGAGTTGTAAAATCACCACTAGTAAAATAACCTAATACACTATATAAGGGAACAGTAAATGTTATACTATCAATCCATACCCAATAATCAGAATCAAATATTGTTTCAACTAATGGCACCCCATTAACAATATAATCAGGGTGTAATTCATCCAACTGACCCTTAATTGTAAAGTAGTTATAACCTTGATGTTCAACATGCCAATACCCATTATTGTCCTGATATACCCCAGGTGATACTAGAGGATCAATTTCAAAAAATGTTTCACAATCACCACTTAAACAAGGGTAAGGTGAAA
>JAAHTH010000627.1_pt1 | contig 25117 bp, 15 predicted proteins | sample 6116091 | NCBI WGS metagenome assembly JAAHTH01 (sample SAMN13939990, study PRJNA603662) | sponge metagenome | isolation source: marine sponge | host: Mycale hentscheli | place: New Zealand | collected 2006
TCGAATCATGCAGCGGTTGATCGATCTTGCAAAAAGAGATGTGAGTGCTGACCCCGCCGCGCGGAATACGGTGGTCAGATATTTTCAAAATGCCAAATTGAAAGATCGCTCATGCACCCACATTCAGGTTGAACATCCGGTGAAGTCAGAGGAGTTCACTTTTTACAAAGCAAGTCTCTACATTGATGACGAATTGAATGTTCCAGTACGGTTGGTTGTGTTTGACTGGCCCTCCACCGTCGGCGGACCTCCGCGTCTGATGGAGGAGTACAACTACATGAATTTACAGCTGAACGTAGAAATGGGGCGTGACCTGTTCGCTAAAGCACGTTATTTCAATGAGAAGTGAGTGAAGTGTTTTATTTAGGGACGCTTATGTACCATCAAGGGCTTGTCGGATCTGATAGCGAAGCTTGGCTGTGGCAATTGAGTTCCCCGGGTTTGCTAAAGTCCAGAGTGCAATGGTGTATTTCCGTGTACGTAGGTTGATCTGTAGCATCGCCTGTGATGGTGGCAAAGATCCGCTGTGCGATAGCACGATTTCATTACCCGTCACGGTGCGTGTCCAGCCATATCCATATCGCTGCATAAGGTAGGGCTGGGAAACGTATTGAGACCAAGTTGTGGCGTCCATGATGGGTTGCTTGTTGTAGATGCCACGATCAGCAACCATTCTTGTAAAACGCTGCAGGTCGAGGGCGGTGGTGTGAATGCTTCCACCCACTAACGGTAGTTGCAAGTCGTCACCCAGAAGATGAGGGGACGTCCAACGTGAAGCACCCCCAGTTGCAACAACCCTGCCCGTTAATCGGTGTGGGAAAAATGTAGTTGATGACATGCCTAACGGCTTACAAAGTTGGACATTCAGTATTTTTTCAATTGGCTGATGTGTTGCCTTTTCGGCTATTGCTCCTATCAGGCAATAACCGGCGCCGCTGTATGCGTATCGACTTCCAGGGTGGGACTGCAGACTCTGTTGCGAAATCAGGTTGACTGATTGCGACAACGTCAGGCGAAAGTCTCGGATCGCACTTAATTGCTGAGCATTTGGGTTCTCTTTTTGTGAGTAGATCCCTGCTCGGTGTGCTAGTAGCTGTTTCAGCGTTGGAGACGCGGTGGGCGTGCCGTCTGACAGTTGTGTTGCGTTGAATGCTGCTAGCCATTGGTGGATCGGTGAATTGAGGTCCAGTTGACGCTTTTCGACCAGCGTGAAGATCATGCATGAGATTAGTGGTTTTGAACATGATGCGATGCAAAACATGGTGTTCTCTGTTACCCGGTTGCGACGATCGGGTGAGGTAAAACCAAAGTTCACGCTGTTTACCTCCGCCAACTGCGTCGAGCCCTCAATTAGCTGCGCACCTACGACTTGCTGTGATTCAACGGCGTCAACAAAAACCTTGGTCAAGGATTGGGAGAAGCCGGTAGTTGTCGAAGCAGAAAAAAAGAAGGCGGAAAGTAGGACAGGCAAGCACCTGTGCCGCAGATGCGTGCCTAAGTACAGAGTGGGGCGGGTTGTTTCTGCGGTCTTCCGTTTGAATTTGTGGTAGGAAGGTGCCAGTTGCATGGGGTTTCAATGTGGTTGCCGTTTGGTTCAAGACAATTAATGATTCTAATCTATCCTTGGGTTCCCTTCTCGCATCTGGATTACGGGTCGATTGGTTAACAGCAATGCCAAGCGAAAAACGACGGTACTCACTGGCGATTTGATTCGCATACGTAATGCCCGAGTTCATAATTTAAAAAGTGTCAGTCTGGATATCCCGCGGGATGCTCTGACGGTAGTCACTGGGGTTTCAGGTAGTGGAAAGAGTTCGCTTGCCTTTGACACTCTTTATGCGGAGGGACAGCGTCAATACGTTGATAGTCTGTCGGCATACGCGCGACAGTTTTTGGATCAGATCCCAAGGCCGGACGTGGACTCCATTGATGGATTAGCTCCCACACTTGCGATTGATCAGAAAGCTGGCGTAAGTGGAGCGCGGAGCACAGTCGCCACCATTTCTGAAATCTACGATTACTTGAGACTCCTGTACGCGCGGGTAGGGACACCGCATTGTGGTGAGTGCGGCAGTGAAATTGCGCAACAATCAGCGGATGTAATACGAGACTCCCTGCTAGCGTTGCCAGAAAAGACAAAAGTGGTGCTGCTGGCACCGATGATCCGCGGAAGGCGTGGCGTGCATCGTGAGGTTTTTGAAGAAATTCGTAAATCTGGATTGATCAGAGTGGGGGTGGATGGGGATATCCATCTTCTTGATGACGTTCCGCCACTTGCGCCCAAGAAAAACCACACAATCGAGGCGGTTGTCGATCGCGTGGTGCTGAGAGATGGGTTGGAGTTGCGTTTGGGGGAATCGCTCGAGCTAGCATTGAAGCTCGGAAAAGGATTGACAACCGTGCTGACTCAGGAAAAAGGTGGCGGAGAGACTGGGCAGTGGAGCGAACGAATCTACAACACTTCGATGGCTTGCGTAGATTGCAATGCGAGCTTTGAAGAAATCGAACCACGGACGTTTAGCTTCAACAGTCCCTACGGCGCCTGCGATGATTGTGATGGTCTTGGACTCGTGGGCGAAGATGACGAAATATGTCCGACCTGTCAGGGTGCACGTTTGCGTCAAGAAGCTCTCGCCGTAACCATTGCAGATCTTCCGATACACCATCTGACATCGATGCCGTTGGATGAGTCAATTTTGTGGTTCCGGAAAGTAGAGGCGAGGCTGACCGACTTGCAAAAGGCAGTGGCGTCCCCAATCACTCGCGAGGTAATACGAAGGTTGGAGTTCCTGATTCGAGTTGGGGTTCCCTACCTAACACTTGACCGACAAGCAGACACGCTGAGTGGCGGTGAATTGCAACGGGTGCGTTTGGCGACAAGCATCGGCAGCGGTTTGGTGGGTGTTTGTTACGTGCTTGATGAACCATCCATTGGTTTGCATCCCGCTGATCACGACAGGTTGCTCGTTTGCCTTCGTGAACTGCAGACGCAGGGGAATACTGTGGTGGTCGTTGAGCATGACGAGGCGACCATGCGAGCGGCTGATTTTCTTGTTGATATTGGTCCCCAAGCTGGAAAGCACGGTGGGCGAATCATTAGCCAAGGTACGCCGAGTCAAGTGATGAAGGATCGCAAGAGATTGACGGGAAAGTACCTCAACGGAACGCTGAGGGTGACTGAGCCGAGGCCTCGGCGGGAGCAAAAACGAGGTAAGGCGATGGTGATCAAGGATGTGACCACCCACAACTTAAAAAAAGTAACGGCCACTTTTCCGCTTGGCTGCCTGATTGGGGTCAGCGGGGTGTCAGGCAGTGGGAAAAGTTCGTTGATCAATGACACCCTTTATCCAGCGCTAGCCAAGAAGTTGGGGCTTGTTGGTAATCGTCCGGGGCCGTTTCGCGGCCTGACGGGAGGAAGTCAGATTGACAAATTGATTCCGATTGATCAGACACCCATTGGGCGAAGTGCTCGCAGTTGCCCTGCAACCTACTCAGGAGCATTGGACGAGATTCGTAAGTTGTTTGCGGCAACCAAGGAGTCAAAGACGCGTGGCTTTACGGCTAGTCGATTTAGTTTCAATTCAGCATCCGGCCGCTGCGAACTGTGCAAAGGGCACGGCGTTGAAAAAATTGAGATGAATTTTTTAAGTGATCTTCATGTTCCCTGCACGCGGTGTGGCGGAAAACGGTTCAATCGACAAACCTTGCAGGTTCGTTTTAAGGAAGCGAATGTTGCCGATGTGCTCGGAATGTCCATTGATCAGGCAGCAGAATTCTTTGAAAACGTAAGTAAGCTATCTCGGTTGCTCGGGTCGTTGCAGGAGGTTGGCCTCGGATATCTTCATCTTGGTCAGGCCAGTACGACGCTGAGCGGGGGCGAGGCGCAGCGGATCAAGCTTGGCACGGAATTAGCCCGCACCTCAACCGGGAAAACCCTGTACCTGTTGGATGAACCAACGACCGGATTGCATTTCGCGGATGTTCAGAGATTGAGCAACGTGCTCCAGCGTTTGGTTGACGCCGGCAATACCGTCATCGTGATCGAACATAATTTCGATTTGCTTGCTGCTTGTGATTGGATGATTGACTTGGGGCCGACTGGCGGTAAGGGGGGCGGCCAAATTCTTGCAGAGGGGACGCCCGAACAGATTGCCGACCTTTCTGATAATGCTACCGGGCGGTATTTGAGAGTAGCATTGGCGGATTAGTCACTTGGCAGGGTTCGGGTGTTATGGTCGGTTGGTTGGGGAATCGTGTTAGGTCGAGAACTTAAACGCAATAAAGCACCAGTGTGTGCGTTTTTGCGCTGTTTTGAGTAAATACTGACAGGTTTTTCGACCACCCCGCAAAACGAATGGTGTGACGTGATTTACCCAGTGTAACCCTCGTCAGGGTTATCGATTTTAGTGGCATTACCGGTTAACCTTGGCGACAAGTTTTAACTGCTCAACAGATGGTTTATTGAACGTGCTTGAACGCTTAGATCGAATTGTCCGACCCATTGCTGTCCCCAACCTGACTTTATTTATCATTGGGGGTCAGTTGCTGATGTTTCTTGCATCGCTTAATGACAACACCTTGATCGCGCGGGCGATGTTGGTTTGGGACCTCGTGTTGGTCGGGGAAGTTTGGCGGCTGTTCACCTTCTTCTTTGTTCCATTCACACAGGATCCAATTTTTCTGTTGTTTGCCTACATGATCTTCTACATGATGGGAAATGCGTTGGAGGCGTATTGGGGAGTGGTAAGGTACAACGTGTTTCTTTGGCTTGGGACGGTATTGACCATCGCCGCCGCCGGGATCGTTCGTGAGCAAGCGTTTTCAGCCAGTTTCCTTCAGGGAACCGTGTTTCTTGCATTTGCCACCATTAACCCAGACTTCGAGTGAAGGCTGTTCTTTGTGCTGCCGGTCAAGGTCAAGTGGCTGGCGATGATTCAGGGCGCGGGTTACCTGCTGGCGATGCTAGGCGGTGCTTGGTCGGTCACATTGATGGTGCTGGCCTCCGTAGGTAATTACCTGATTTTCTTCGGTCCGCAATTGCTGGGCCGAGTACGGAACACTGCTCGGAGAGCAAAGTGGGAACGACAGCAATTGGATATTTCAACGGCGCCTAGGCACACGTGTACGACTTGCGGCGTCGACAGTAACGTGGATCCAAAAATGGATTTCCGCTACTGTTCGCAATGCGATGGTGAACATGCTTATTGCATGGCACACCTCAAGGACCATCAGCATGTGTCAGCACAGTGAATCCTTGTTGTGATCTTTGCCGTTGCGTTTCAGGCAGTTGATGGTGGGCGGGGATGCAAGCCACCCAGCGGGACGCAGGGTAGCCAGGGGGACGCAGGGCACCCGAACCGCCAGATCGCATCTCTCCCCATCAGGCAGTTGCGTTACCGTGGTCAGCAGCCATTTGGGTCAGTGTTGCTGCAGAACCGAGGCGGCTTCTAGTAAGGCCGTTGGTAGCGCTTCGCATTCCATTTGGAACACACGAGCGGCCAGCGAGTCTGCGGTATCGTCATGGGCAACCGCACAGCAACGCTGCAGGATTATTGGGCCATTGTCGTAGTCATTGTCAACGTAATGAACGGTGCAGCCACTGAATTGCACGCCACGGTCCAGAGCAGCTTGATGAACCCTGTTCCCGTACATTCCGGCGCCGCCAAAGGCGGGCAGCAGTGATGGGTGGATATTGATGACGCGGCCGGCGTAGTCCTCGGGGATGCAGACGTGTTTGAGAAACCCCGCCATCACTACGAGTTCGATGGACTTCTCTCTGCAGGGACCGAACATGGCGTCAGTGTACGCATCTGGATCAGGGTACGCTGATTTGAGCACCACATCGGTTTCGATACCCGCCCTCGTGGCAACCTCCACGCCACGCACCTTACTGCTACTGCTTAGGACAAGTCGCAATTCGATTCCGGGAAGGAGTCCCCTTTGTTGGTGATCTATAAGATTTTGCAGCGACCGGCCACCTCCACTCAGAAAGACTGCAACGGGAACAGGGGTGTTCGTGACGCTCATCGTTGTGCCTTTTTCACGAACACCTGGCCTGCGTCGGTTGCTACTGCATCAACGCCGTCCATCTCTGAGGTAGTGAGATTAGTCGCGAGAGTTTCCTGACAGATCATCTCGCGATGTTCTTCGATCGCCGCGCTCACCATGTCGTCCATCGGAAGCACGCTAACGTCGATTCGGTCTTCGTAATCGCATTCAATTTCTTTGCGTTGATTTTGAATCGTGCGAATGATGTCTTTGGCGACACCTTCGCGTCGAAGGTCGTCCGTGACTTCGGTATTCAAGACGACAACACAACTTGGCCCCTGCGCGGCTGCCCAGCCATCGCGTGCCTTCAAACGTACTTCGATATCATCACTGTCGAGGCTGAGTGGGCCATCAGGTAATTCAATGGTTACGGTTCCTTTTTCCTGCAAAGCATTAAGCAATGCATTGCCATCTGCATCTTGCAATGCCTTTTTCACCGCAGGGACCTGCTTACCCACCTTGGGGCCTAAGCGTTTGAAATTGGGCACCACGGTGTACTGCACGTATTGGTCGCCGTCTGTGGTGTATTCAACCGTTTTTACGTTCAATTCTTCGCGAATCAAAGCATTGTGGTTCTCTAACCAACCAATGTGGGCATCATCGGTAAGGACGACCTCCACTCGATTCAATGGCAGCCGCACTTTCAATTTCGCTTCGGCACGAGCCGCGCGTCCAAGGGAAGCTATTTCGCGGAGGAGTGTCATTGATCCTGATAACTCATCATCGATGTGTTGTTGCTTCGCTACCGGGTAGTCGCAGAGGTGCACGCTTTTGAGCGTTGAACCATCAAATGGGCCCGTTAAATTCTGCCAGAAGGTTTCGGCAAGAAATGGAACAAATGGTGCGATGAGTTTGGTAACTTCCAACAACGTTTCATAAAGCGTCCAATAGGCATCGGACTTGTCCTGTGCATGTTCAGTGTCGTCCGCATTTGCCCAGAATCGGCCTCTGCTGCGGCGTACGTACCAGTTGCTAAGGCCATCTACCAGTGCGTTGATTGATTGACAGGCATTGTAGTTGTCAAACGCATCCATGCGCTCAGTGACAGTTTGGACGGTGCGATTCAGTTCCGAAAGAATCCACCGATCAATCTCACTGCGTTCAGAAGCAGGGCGATAATCCGGTGCGGTGGCCAATGACTCTTGACTCAACTGCTCGTCTGCGTCTTTGGCAGTTGTGGGATCGAATCCGTCAATTTCGGCGTAGATCGAGAAGAAGCTTGCAACGTTCCACAGTCGTAACAGGAATTCCGGGATGGATTCTTTGATCGACTGTTCGCGGTACCGGATTGCGGTCCATGGCGGTTGGCCAGCAAAGAAGAACCAACGCAGTGCATCGGCACCATATTTTTCGAAAATCTCATTGGGCTCACGGTAGTTACGCAAGCTCTTGCTCATTTTGTTGCCATCCTCACCTAGCATCAGCCCTAAGACGATGCAATTGCGATAGGGGTGTGGGTAGGCTTCGTCTGCTTTGAGAGGCTCCTCGCGGTCTGCTGCAGCGCTGCCGTCCTCGTGGATGTGGGCACCCTTGCCGAACAACATCGTGCTGATTGCAAGCTGGCTGTAGAACCATCCACGGGTTTGATCCAAAGCCTCGCTGATGAAGTCAGCTGGAAACTGGTCCTGAAAAGATGCATCGTTATGATGCGGCCAACCCCACTGGGCAAAAGGCATCGCACCACTGTCGTACCAGCAGTCAATGACTTCTGTGACTCGCTTCATTCGTCCACCATCGGCGAACGGTGAGGAATAGGTCAGTGCGTCGATGTAAGGCTTATGTACACGCAGATCATCCACGAGCTCTGGGTTCGCGGCTTTTGCTTCCTCCCATACCTCAGTTCCCTGCAGTCCCGGTTTGCTCAGTACCTCTTCGTAACTTCCTAGGGCTTCCATGCGACCTGTTTGGTCGCAGACCCAAATCGGAAGGGGAGTTCCCCAGTAACGCTCACGCGACAACGCCCAGTCAACGTTGGATTCCAGGAAGTTTCCAAATCGCCCAGCCTGAATATGGTCAGGTGACCAACCAATCTTGGAGTTGTTCTCCAGCATCAGATCACGAAACTTGGTGGTTTTGATGAACCAACTGCGACGTGGATATTGGATCAATGGATCTTGCGACGCACGCCAGCAAAATGGGTATTCGTGCAAATATTGCTCTTGGTGCAGCAGTTTGCCCGCTTCTTTGAGTTCGCGTGTCAGCGGTTTGTCTGCCTCTTTGACCCATGTGCCTTCCATGGGGGGGAAATCTGAGGTGAACTTTCCGTCTGGCCCAACGGCACACAGTAACTCGGGCCGTTGACCTTCGACGAACTTCTTCTGCTCTGACACCAGGACTTCATGATCCACTTCACCAAACGCAGGAGCTTGATGCACAAGCCCACTTCCAGATTCGGTGGTGACAAAGTCAGCGGCCACAACACGCCAGTAATGGTGTTGCGTATCACCATTGAGCAGAGTACCGGTCGGGTCGCCTGTGGTGCGTTGGTAGTGCTCAAATGGAGGTTTGTAACGTTTTCCAATCAGGTCTGATGCTGAGACATCTTCGATGAATTCCAAGTCACGTTTTAACTTGGTAGAGATCGTCTCGATCAAGGCCTTTGCAATGATCAACTCGTTCCCGGTTTCGGAGTCGCGAACGGCGGCGTATTGAATGTCAGTGGGATGGACCGCCGCGAACACATTGCTGGGAAGAGTCCACGGCGTTGTAGTCCAGACAACTAGTGAACGATTGGGTTGGTCAAGTAAAGGGAACAGGACATAGACACTCGGGTCAGCAACTTCGCGGTATCCTTGCCCGACTTCACCGGCTGATAGTGCTGTTCCACCTTGGGCCCACCACCAAACAATCTTGTGACCTTGGAAGAGTAATCCGCGATCGAACAGATTTTTGAGACTCCACCAAACGCTTTCGACGTAACTTTGGTGATACGTGACATAGGCGTCTTCCAAATTGACCCAAAAGCCGAGTCGACGCGTCAACTGTTGCCATTCCTGCATGTACCGCCAAACGCTCTGCTGGCACTTCTGAATGAAAGGCTCTTCGCCATAGGCCTCAATATCTTCCTTGCTATGAATGCCGAGTTCTTTTCCGACTTCGACTTCTACGGGAAGTCCGTGGGTATCCCAGCCTGCCTTCCTCTCGCAGCGATAGCCGCGCATGGTCTTGTACCGAGGGAAAACGTCCTTGATGCTGCGAGTCAGGCAGTGTCCGGGGTGCGGCATCCCGTTTGCGGTGGGGGGGCCCTCGTAGAATACGAATGAGGGGCCATCCTGACGACGTTGTAACGACTCGCGATAAATTTCGTTATCGTCCCAGAATTCGAGAACATCCTGCTCTAGAGCAGGAAAGCTGGGACTTGTGGCGAGAGCGCGGAAGGCGGACATGGGCAGTCTGGGAAAATGAGAGCGACCGTAGTTAGTTGCATTGCCGAATTGACGTTGCGAATTTTAAATGGTTACCGCCATAGCGATGCGAGGATTGTACGGTTCTTGCCGGAAAACGGCGAGGTCATGCATTCCGGGCTCAGCCCGGAATTTTCTCCAATACGCGATATCCGGCAGGTTTCTGTGAGGAGAAGAAAACGACGAGTTTCCCTACTGTCAGGTTTGTTGCACTCAGAGTGCATCGGTGTATCTCTCGGTTCGAGGGAGGGGGGGGATGCAAACCGCAGGTGAAATCATTCCGATTCGGTTGGTTGCGGTTCGAGCATTGAACGCTCAGTTTCACGGGGGACTTTCATCGTGACTGAGGCCGTCACTGAGGCACCACTTGTAAAGATGGAGTTCTGTGACGTTCTGAATGTTACGATGGTTGTCAGCGACCTATCAGCCCCCGTTGGTCTGGAGGGGATCACCTTGTTAAACTCGGCTGCCGGCGTCAATTGACGGATCACAGTTGTCTGTCAGTTTTGGCGACTTAAATCAACAGCGTGGTTTTGCGTTTTCAACAATGAAGGTTCAAGCCAAACTGCTGGATATTAGGATGCGGCACAGGCCAGTGCGGTGCTCAAACGTGTGGAATCGTAAAAGGGACTGTGGCTCTTAACCGCTGCAGTTGATTTAGTCGAAAATGAAGGAACCGCAGAGAAAATTCGAGAAGCTAGACCCATTGGATCGTGAGTTACAGGGGGTAACAAGGTTCGAGGTTGGTTGTGCTGTTGGATCGCTGACGTTTGTGCTGATAGGCATGATTCTTGGTTGGGTTCAGTTTCCGATCGCGTTCGTGTTTCTGCTGTTCATTACTGTGCTGCTTTTTAGACTTGTGTCTTCCAGAAGGGGATTTGATCTGGAAATGCGTTTGATGCTAGGACGGTACCGGGATGAAATTCAACGGTCTCGTGAGGACTGGGAATTCGTAAAGCGTGAGACAGAGGAAACGATTGCGGCGTTTTCATTCATGAAAGATGGGGTGCTGGTGCTGTCGAGTGATCTTCATATCGCTTTAATTAATCCCGCCGCCCGTGTTCTTTTATCGCTCGATCCGGATCAAAAGCTGGTGGGCCGACCGTTGGCAGAAGTAGTGCGTTTGCCGAAAATGCGTCTGGGTGTGCAGCGTGCTTTTGAGGAGGGGAAGCCGCAAGATTTTTTATTGGAGGTTCAAAATGAGTTAGTGGTGCGCCCTGTTGACGTGCGGATCGATCGTATCGTAAACGACAGCAGTGGAAGTCTTGTGATTGGGTTGCGTGATGTGACGGAAGCACAGTTAGTGGAAGCGATGCGGCGCGAGTTCATTGCGAATATTTCGCATGAGTTGAAAACTCCACTGGCTGCAATCAAGGGTTATGCTGAAACGGTTGAAGATGCGATGACAGACGACCCGGATGCTGCTTTTCACTTCATGGGCCAAATTAGAACGCAGTGCTTTCGACTGGAGAAGCTTGTGGCCGATATGATGCAGTTGGCGCGCGCGCAATCGGGGAAGAAGAATTTCAAGTTTTGTGCTGTGCCGGTTGGACAGTGCATCCAAGACGCCTTGGATACCAACCAGCCCATCGCTGAACAGAAGGGGATCGAAATACGATTTCCAAGGCTGCGGCAGCGTCAAGATGTGATTGCCTTTGCAGACTACGACGCCATCGTGACCATTGTAAATAATTTGATCAGCAACGCCGTCCGGTACACCGATAGCGGGGGGACCGTTGAAATTGATGTGAGCCTTGTTGACAGGTTTGTTCAACTGTCAGTCAGGGATAACGGTGTTGGCATTCCCCCAAGTGAGCAGGAACGGATTTTTGAAAGGTTCTACCGAGTTCAGAAGAGTCGTGAGACGGTTGATGGGGGAACCGGGATTGGGTTAGCCCTCGTCAAGAACTTGGCCGTGACGATGGCGGGTGAGGTACGTGTTAGCAGTAACAGCGGCGAAGGCGCGGTTTTTGAAGTATTGCTGCCCAGGTTTGATGAGGCTGTTGCAGAGCAGGATGCTGGTTCGTTATGAGGTACCCCAAGGTCAATTGGTAATCAACACACCTTCTTAACTTAATATTAACGTGATAAGGGCTGTTTCAATGGCCTGAATTCAAGTCCAATTTTGACGTTTCATTGTTTCATGCTGTAACACACCTGCAGCAATTCCCGTTTTGGTTCCCCATAGACGATGACCACAACCAAGGTCCTGATCGTTGAAGATTACGCTCCGCTTGCAGATACCTTGGAGTATCAACTGCAGCGTGCTGGATATGAAGTCTCCCGGGCGGCCGATGGACGCGAAGCTGTCAATTTGGCCAAGTTGACGTTGCCAGACGTCATCATCTTGGACGTCGATCTTCCGGTGCTCAGCGGCATTGAGGTATGTCGCTTGGTTCGTAACGAACCTAGTATCAAGGATGTATTGATCTTGATGCTTAGCGCTCTTGGGGAAGAATCGGACCAAATGGTTGGTTTTGCAATGGGAGCGGATGACTATGTGGTTAAACCGGTCGAGAGCTATAAGGTTCTCTTGCAACGCTTGAAGGCTCTTTTAAGACGACGTGAGCCGGTCGTTACAGATAGTGAACAAGTGGAGCAGCACGGCGTTATGGTGGATCGCAGGCGATTCATCGTTACGATTCATGGAGAGCCCCTGCAACTAACGAAGAGTGAGTTCAAGCTGCTAGAGACGTTGATTCGACAGCCCGGACGAGCATTTGCGCGGGCCGAACTTGTGGATGCAGCGCTGGGTGAAGACACAATGGTGCTGGATCGGACCATTGACGTGCACGTCCGCTCCTTGAGAAAGAAAATGGGCGATACCGCTGAGTTGATCGAGACCGTTCGAGGTGTTGGATACAAGTTTCGTGAGTAGCCTTTTGTGGATGCTTGCAAAAAGCCCGCAGCGGATTCTTTCCCCTGGAATCCTACTTGCATGGTGCCGTTTGTCGCAACCAACCGGTTTTGTATCAATTACGCACGCCAGTTGGTTCGATAATACAAGGTAGCTTCTTCATCAAACGCAAGGTCGTGGTGCGTCCGCATTTCCAACGGCACACCTGTATTGAACCGAGGTGCATCGTGAAAGATCATCCAGCTGATCAGCGTCATTGGACACGAGAGGACCCAGTAACGCCTGAGCATGTTGTATTGAACATGACCTTACGAGAAATTCAGGAACTGCTTTCTGACGTTAGGATGAGTTCAGACGTGATCACCGCCCAAAGACTTCGGCGTTTGGTCCGTGAGCTTGGACAATTTGAGCTCGCAATTGACGCCATCGGTGAACCTGCCAGCCTCGGCAATGTCCCTGCCGAGCCGATGGGCGCTGGTCGACGTGTTGCCTGACTGGCCATCTCGAGAGAGTCGTGCAAGACTCGTATTGAGATCTGTGAGGGGACGAGTGCTATGAGAAAAAGCTTGGCACTGCGGGGCAGCACCAAGCTTTTCATGTCTCGCGAAACGGTGGTGGCTGGCACCACGATTCAGAGTTAGTTGAGGATCTGCTTCAGCTGACCCATGACTTGCTTGACGTTCAAGTCTTTGACGTCAGCCACAGCGTAGCTGCCTTTGACACCTGCATCGCTGGCGAGTGTGATTGTGACGGCGGCCTTTGCGTTGATGCCGTAGTTGTCCGGACCGTTTTCAAACTCGTTTGGTACAACGATTGGGACATTCTTGGCTTTGCTGCTCGTAGCAAATTTCTTCGCTTCGTCAGTCAAGTCCTCTTTGTCTTCTCCAAGCAGGTTGACGAAGACACGCAGTTTGGATGACTCGTTCTTGGCGATAGCTTTGTCAAGCTTGCCCACCAGCTCCGCAACCTTTGGATCGGTGGACCGAGTGAAAACGATGACTTGAGGGCGTGAACCATTTTTGCAGCGGTAGCAAAGATTCTGGCCTGTGCTGACTCCGTCGCTGTCGGCGCCCGCAACTTTAGTTACGTAGAAAGCTCCAAGACGGTCACCTTGTTGGGGGCCGCTCTTGATCTGGTCAGTCCGTTTCGTAACTGCATCATCCGCCGTGGCATTTCCGGCGACGACCAACGCGACGCATAGACCCAGACCGAGTACAAAGAGATTCTTCACGTTATGTCCTTATGGGAGGTAGGAGGTTCAATCGCCAACTTTTGCGATTGGGCTAGAGTGCGATTATAAGCCCGCGGCTAGCGCTGCGTGCGATCTATTGCCATCGGGCTTACAAAGGTATGCTACGAAGTACGCTCTTCCTCGAACATAGGGCGGGCCAGTAATGGCCCCGCACAATTCGAAAAATAGTTGCCGAAATGACGCTGTTGAGTAACCGATCATGATTCGACACCCCGTTAAAAGTACAATCGCCGCGGGAATGCTTGCAATTGCAGGCGGCGCCGGAGTCACGCTCTGGCGGGGCGGAGATGGCAACATGCGTTCACTAAATGCCAGTGAAAGACTTGTGAAGGGGCGTCATGGGAGTGTGGCGGAGCAGCAATTGACGGGCAGTGCGCATCAGGCGATGGGCACTCCGAGCAGCTTTCTCGAGGAAAATGACCAGTCAGGGGCGAACGGCCAACGAACTTCTGGATTTTCAAACGGACCGCCCGCAAAATCTGCTTCGGGGAGCGTTTATGTATCCAGCAAGTCAGGCGATTTGCCGTTGGACCGTTCACCGGTGGATCTCGCTCTGTCACCCGACGGACGCTGGTTAGTGACGGCAAACCAGATCGCAAATACCGTTTCTTTGATTGACACCCAATCCGGTGAACTCGTGGGCGAAACGCCGTGCGGTGATCACCCAATCGACATAGCATTCACGCCAGACGGTGGGCAGGTTCTGTTAACAGCTCAGTGGGCGGGACTGCTGCAGTCATTTGAAGTTTCAGAGGGGAAGTTGCTCCATCGCGGTGACCTGCATCTTGGTTTCGATCCTGCCGGAATCGCAGTTACCTCAGACAGTAAACGGGCTTATGTGGGACAGGTCGCAGACGCGAAAGTGGCCGAGGTTGATTTGGAAAAATTGTCGGTTGTGCGCCGAATCGAATCCGGGCAGTGGCCACGGTATCTAACCTTGTCGCCCGACGGGAAACGATTGGCAGTGGGTAATGGCGGTGACTCTGATGTTTCTGTGATCGACACGGCTTCGGGGGAAACTCTTTATCAGGAACCGCTCGCTAATGGCACGAACCTTGGCCAAATGAGAAGCTCGGCCGACGGGAAGTACGCCTACTTTACTTGGATGGTGTATCGCACCAACCCAATTACGATTGGGAATATCCGCCGCGGTTGGGTGCTGGGGAGCCGAATCGGCCGAGTTAGGCTCGACGGTGCATCCTATCGCGAGGCGATTACCTTGGATGTACCAGGCCGTGCGGTGGCGGACCCTCACGACTTGGTCATCAGTGAGGACCAGGAATGGTTGGTGGCTTCGGCGTCGGGCACGCATGAGCTTTTGATTTACAAGTTGTCTGAAATGCCGTTCATTGCCGAGGGTGGTCCAGGAGATTTGATTGATCGCAAGCTGCAATATGATCGTGATCTATTCGAGCATATGGATTTGGGTGGTCGTCCGATGGGACTGCGGATGGCAAAGGACAACCGTACGCTTTATGTCGCAAATTATCTTCTCAATGCGGTCCAAGTGGTTGATCTGCAAACCCGGAATATCACGTCCGCGATTGCGTTGGGGGGGCCTAAAGAAAAGACGCTCGCCCGAAAAGGAATGGAAATTTTTTATGATGGGCAACGAAGTTTGGACCAGTGGTACAGTTGCCATTCCTGTCATCAGGATGGTGGCACCAATGCACGTCCCATGGATACCTGGAACGACGGTACAGAAATGAGCCTGAAGACGGTGTTGCCGTTGCATGATGTCTTGCACACGTTCCCCTGGACCTGGCATGGTTGGCAGCGGAACATGACCGAAGCTATGGAAAAATCGATCACCTCCACAATGCAAGGCGAGGCTCCCACAAGTGAGGATAAGCAGGCGTTGATTGCTTACTTGGGGACGCTGAAATCACCACCGAACCCTTTCCGTCAGGCTGACGGATCGTTAACCGTGGCTGCAACACGCGGTAAGAAGCTCTTTTTTAGCGGAAAAGCAGGCTGTGCTGACTGTCACAACGGTCCCCGATTCACGGATGGACAAATTCACGATGTTGGTTTGGGCTCAGATAAAGATGCCTACAAAGGCTACAACACACCGTCCTTAGTTGGGGTTTACCGCAAGGTAAGACTATTGCACAGCGGACGGGCACGTGACTTGAAAAGGGTTGTCAATGACCTGCATAGTCCAGGACGTGTCAACGGAGAAGGTGAACTGTCAGAACAGGAAACGGATGATCTGATTGCGTACTTGAAGTCTCTGTAAGTCGCAGGCAGTGAAAGGATCTGATCACCCCAAAGGCATGTTTTCTGGGCTTCTTGGTGGTTTGTGTCTGCGTTGGGGGTGTTGTCAGGCTGGCAAAGCTCAGGATGTCTCACCGAGGCGTAGTCGATTTGGTAACCCAGCAGTCTGATGGATGCCCAAGCGCACGCTTTCGTGGGCACTTTCGAGAGGTTGTTTTCGATGACGCGGAACGCCTGTTTTTAGTGCTGGATGACTAGGTTCCGATTCTCAGGTAGTCTTTTGGTCCCGTGCAACGGAATAGATGACGCGAACTGAAGTTGTCATTGACTGTGAACGCTCTGGGATTGGAACCTCGATGTGTGCTGCCTTGGATTTGGGGCATAATCGATTGTTGGCTGAAGGTTTCCGCGTTTCATTGGCCTGTCGGTTTGTACCCAAGTTCACAACTGACAATTTATTTTCAATTACTGTTCGATTTGAGTAGCGACATGGCATCCTGGTACGACCACCCGCAATACTTTGACATGGTATTTCGCGACGAAACGGCCGCGGAAGTGCATTTTTTTGAACAGGCATTTTCTCGGTTTGGTGAAGGGCATATTTGTCGTCTGCTGGAGCCGGGTTGCGGAAGTGGCCGTTTGGTTGCTGAGATGGCGGCAAGAGGTTACGAGCTTACAGGTGTCGACCTGAGTCAACCCATGCTGGATTATCTTGACCGAAGGCTGCGACGCCGCGGCCTTCGTGCGCGTCTGCGTTGCGAAGATATGACGGAAATGCAGTTCGATGAATCCTTTGATGCTGCTTTCTGTACGTTCAATACTTTCCGGCATTTGATTGATGAACAAGCTGCGTTGAGGCATTTACGGAATGTTGCCTCGTTGCTGCGCCCCGGCGGACTCTACATCTTGGGATTACATCTGATCCCATTGGATGCTGATCCGGAATGCACCGAAAGGTGGACAGCAAAGCATGGGGGGACCACCGTCCACGTGACGTTGAAGGTGATTGACTTTGATCGTCGAAAGCGTCGCGAGATGCTTCGCGTTTCGGTCAAAGCCGAGAAAAGATCCGGGAAGATAGAACGCATACGTAGTGAGTTCCCGCTACGCATCTACACTCCTGCGCAAGCCAAGCAGCTGCTTGGAAAGGTAAGTGACCTTTATGAGATCGCAGGTATTTATGACTTCGATTATGATATCGATGAAGAGCGTGAGTTCGATAATGATCTGACGGATGCTCTATTTGTGCTCAAACGCCGGTAGAATCCCCTGGTGCTCAAATAGGGCTAGAACAGTCCGCGGAGGCACTCATGCAAGTGTCTCGGTGCGTCATTGCCCGTCCACCGCTGTGCTGCGTTGATCAGAGCATCGCTGGCGTTCGCTCATGCGGTTTCATAGAGCTGCGCGGAAAACGAGAATCAATTGTTAACCAAGTGACAACACTATCAGGAGTGGGTTTTGAGAAACGTGAATCAGTTGTTTGCAAATGGAATGAACGTGTTCTTTGCTGCGATCCTGCTGGCAGGTGCATTCTTTGCATTGCCGCAAAGTACCGTCACTGCGGCGGAAAAACCAAACATTATTGTCGTGTTGGTCGATGATATGGGGTTTTCAGATATCGGTTGCTACGGCAGTGAAATTGAAACACCACATCTAGATAAACTTGCGGCTGATGGTTTACGTTTTACGCAGTTCTACAACTCAGGCAGATGCTGTCCTACCCGCGCCAGTTTGATGACAGGTTTGCAGCCGCATCAGGTGGGGATCGGTCACATGACCGAACCACCCGAACAGTCTTTAGGTTTCGAGGGTCCGTATCAGGGATATCTCAACGATCGTTGCACCACGCTGGCTGAGGTGCTTCGGTCAGGCGGTTATCACACGTTGATGACGGGTAAGTGGCACTTGGGCCTTCAACGACGAGAATGTTGGCCTATGCAACGTGGCTTCGATCGGTTTTATGGAGGACTCTCTGGAGCGTTCAACTACTTCAAACCAGGTGGCGGTCGTGGGATGTCACTTGGGAATGATCCAGTGGATACGGACGATGAGTTCTATGCAACCGACAAATTCACCGATGTTGCCTGCGGTTTTATTAGCGACGCTTGTGATACCGATGATCGCCCGTTCTTTCTTTACCTTGCCTACAACGCCCCGCATTGGCCTTTGAATGCGAAGGTCAAAGACTTTGAAAAGTACAGAGGAAAATATTCAGCCGGCTGGGATGCATTGATGAAGAATCGACTGGCCAAGCAAGTCAATCTCGGTCTCTTTCCGCCAGATACCCTCGCCGCGCCTCACGAAGGGCCGGCATGGGACGGATTGACGGATGAAAAAAGAGACGAGCTTGATGCGATCATGGCTGCTTATGCAGGATGCATTGACTCCATTGATCAGAACATCGGAAAACTGTGCGATCATCTGAAGTCCATCGGTCAATACGATAACACGCTGATCCTGTTCCTGTCCGATAATGGCGCTTGCCAAGAAGGTGGGATTCTCGGGCAGGGGTCCGAGCAAATGGTTAAGGACCCTCCTCTGGAAACGGTAGCCGGTGTACGACTGGGTCAGGCATGGGCTAATGCCTGCAACACACCGTTTCGGCTTTATAAGCATTTCGTTCACGAGGGAGGCGCTTGCACACCCATGATCGCGTCCTGGCCCGACGGAATGAAACAAATAAAACGTGGAGGGTTTGTGCGACAGCCTGCTTATCTCCCTGACGTCATGGCGACGTGTCTTGAACTCTCTGGTTCATCATATCCAAGTGATTTACCATCATGTGTTGGTGAATCGATGGTTGGGGCCATTACCGGCAGTAGCGAAGCTATTCATGTCGAGCCAATTTATTGGGAACATGAAGGTAATGCTGCTATGCGTTGGGATAATTGGAAACTGGTTCGAGAGTACAAGAAGCCGTGGGAACTCTATGACATTGCCAATGACCGAACCGAATTGCGAGATCTCAGTAGCGTTCAACAAGCCAAACGTTTAGAGATGGTTAAGATGTGGGAATCCTGGGCAAGTGAGAATCAGGTGGCTTTTCCTGAACGATTCAACATGTATGAATTTCTTCGTAAGAACCGTAACGCAGAGCAGCAAAACAAGAAGCAACTTAAAAAGAGAGAGTAGGGGAAGTCGGGCTCTTAGCAGAGACACGTATGGGTAGAAAGGGCATTCTGCAAACGTGGTTGAGATGTACTTACGCAAGGCGTGCTGGGTGCTCGCGTCATGCTCACTCAGTTGGTGTCTTCGGCGGATTCATAAACGCTTAAGACTTGCGAACCGCTGGTCGAGAGAGAAATTTGCGACAATAACACCCTAAGAAAGCGTGCGGATTGCGCGAGTACTCCTAGAGTTTCTGTACCCGTTTTGTTTCCAGATCAAAACCTGCTGCGAAGCAACTGGGTTCAGTCTTAGTCTGATTTCCTGTTGACTACCTTTTAGGAACCACGGTGTAAAACGCCCGTCGGTTTCGACCATGACGCTAAGCCAGGTTAGTCGCTTAGGAAGTTTACCCTGCATCACCATGGCCTACTTAGTGATGGTTCACTCAGTGATGGAGGAGCGGGTGAGAGCTCAGTGATTACTCTTCTGTGTCGCAGTAGTCGCTCATGGGGGGGCAGCTGCAGATCAGGTTTCGGTCACCGTAAGTGTTATCAATGCGGCCGACGGCGGGCCAGAACTTTGAGTTCCTCAACCAGGCTGCAGGCCATGCCGCTTGAGCCCTTGAGTAAGGGTGTGTCCAGTCATCGCTGCCAATTTCCTGCATCGTGTGTGGCGCGTTGCTCAACGGGTTGTCTTCGCGATCCAAATCGCCGTTCTCTACAGCGCGAATCTCTTCTCGGATTGAAAGCATGGCGTCGCAGAAGCGGTCAAGCTCAGCTTTAGATTCACTCTCTGTGGGCTCAATCATAAGCGTACCGGGAACGGGCCAGGACATCGTAGGCCCATGAAATCCGTAATCAATCAATCGCTTGGCGACGTCGTCGATTGTGACTCCCGCAGACTTCTCAAAGCCCCGGCAGTCCACGATGAATTCATGCGCCACGTAGCCTTGGCTGTCGGTGTACAGAATGTCGTATTCATCAGCGAGTCGCTTGGCCATGTAGTTGGCATTGAGAATGGCAACTTGAGTTGCCTTCTTCAGTCCCACACCGCCCATCAGGCCGATGTAGACGTAGCTGATGGTGAGGATGCTAGGGCTTCCGTAGGGTGCCGCTGATACCGGCCCAATGGCAAATTCGCCAGCGGTATCGGGGCGTTCGACTGGGTGTGCTGGCAAGAACGGTGCCAGTTGTGGTGCGACACCGATGGGACCCATTCCAGGACCGCCACCGCCGTGGGGAATGCAGAATGTTTTGTGGAGGTTCAGGTGGCAGACGTCTGCTCCGCAGCGTCCGGGACTGGTTAGGCCCACTTGAGCATTCATGTTGGCTCCGTCCATGTAGACTTGTCCACCGTTGTCGTGGATGATGTCACAGACTTCACGGATTGTGGACTCAAATACTCCATGCGTTGACGGATACGTAATCATCAACGCTGAGAGTTGGTCCGCATGCGCGGTTGCTTTTTGGCGGAGATCTTCCATGTCGATGTCGCCACGATCATCACACTTGATGGCGACAACCTTCATTCCCGCCATGACTGCAGACGCCGGGTTGGTACCGTGTGCGGACGTGGGAATCAGACAAACGTCGCGAGCATTTTCACGTCCTGCCTTGTGGGCTACATGTTCGTGGTAAGCGCGAATCACTAGCAAGCCTGCGTATTCACCTTGGGCTCCAGCATTGGGTTGCAGGCTGACAGCGGCGAATCCGGTTACTTCACACAGCCAAGCTTCGAGTTCGCGAAAAATTTGGGTGTATCCACGCCATTGAGTGTCGGGCGCGAATGGATGAATGTTGGAAAACTCGGGCCATGTGACGGGAATCATCTCACTGGTTGCATTGAGCTTCATGGTGCACGATCCAAGTGGGATCATTGAGTGCGCTAGAGAAAGATCGCGGCCCATCAGTCTGAAGATGTATCTCAGCAGTTCGGTTTCACTGTGATACGAGTTGAACACCTCGTGCGTCATGAACGAGCTGGTGCGTGCAAATTGATCCAGGTCCAACATTCCTTCATTCTGAGCTTCGGACAGAAGTTGATCCACATCAAAGCCCGTAAAGTGGCCAAAGTTGAACGCCGCCAGCAGGTCGGCAATCAAACTGCGGTCGGCGGTTTCGTCGAGGGTCACGCCCAAGGTTCCATCAGCGTACTCACGGAGGTTGATTCCCCGTTCACGTGCCGCATCCGATACCTGACGCGCCGCATGTGTACGACCTTTTCCAAGCCGGATGCGTAGGGTGTCAAACACCGGACCGGCGGTCAGGGTATGGTGACCAAGACGCGCCAAGCCGCGGATCAACGCACACGTGTAAGCTTGTGTTCGCTGCGCAATGGCTACCAAACCTTTCGGGCCGTGGTAAACACCGTAGAAGGAATTGATGATCGCCAGCAGTGCTTGCGCAGTGCAGATATTGCTGGTGGCTTTGTCACGCCGGATATGCTGTTCCCGGGTTTGCATGGCCATGCGAAGAGCTGGGTTTCCATGTGCGTCTTTGGAAACACCAATGATGCGGCCCGGCAGTTTGCGGGCGTGTTTTTGGTCAGTTGCGATGCACGCGGCATGTGGGCCACGTAATCCCATCGGGACGCCAAATCTCTGTGCGCTACCCACACACACGTCTGCTCCCCATTCGCCCGGAGGTTTAAGGAGGGTCAGCGACAGCAGATCAGCCGCTACAACGGTCATGCATTTATGTGCCTTTGCCGTCGCCGTCAAAGCGGAGTAATCATTGATACTTCCATCCGTGGTTGGATATTGAAGTAAAATGCCGCACAGTCCACCTTCCCCGTAGGTGAAGTCTATCTCGCTGATCGGGCCAACACACAATTCAATGCCCAGCCCATCTGCACGCGTTTGTAACAGGGCGAGCGTTTGGGGGTGGCAGGCGTCACTGGCGAAAAATCCTTTTTTGCGGTTGCCTGAAACGGAGCAACACATGGTCATCGCTTCGGCGGCGGCGGTAGCCTCATCAAGCAGACTTGCCCCTGCCAAAGGCAGAGCGGTCAGGTCTGCGATCATGGTCTGAAAATTCAAAAGGGCCTCCAAACGACCCTGGGCTATCTCGGCTTGGTAAGGAGTGTACTGGGTGTACCAGCCGGGGTTTTCCAGAACGTTACGCAGAATGACTGGTGGTGTGACGGTTCCCGTGTAGCCCATACCGATGCAGGATCGATAAACCTTGTTCTTGGAGGCAATGGTTGCCAATCCGTTGAGGAACTCATGTTCTCCACGAGGATTCGGGATATCCAATTCGTGATCAAGTTGAATGTCCTGAGGAATGGTTGCATCGGTCAGTTCCTCCAAATCAGCGAAACCAAGCGAGCTAAGCATGCTTTGGATATCCGCGTTCGAAGGCCCGATATGCCGTCCAGCGAATGCGTCAGCGAAGTCAAGAACTGACCCTCCGCTCGCTTTCCGTTTCAAGTCCGTGCGGTGTTGGGTAGCCAAGTCGGAGGCCATTTGAGTCATCAGGTCGTTGCTCATTTTTTGCTTGCTCGATGGGGGCTCTCACAGAAAATAATATTCTTGTCAGAGTGGTTCGGGCTGTCAGGGTAAATCGTGTCGTGTATGCGGTCGGTCCGTGCTGTTGATCGTCGCTATTGTGACGATCAGCAATGGGGTGATGAACCACCGAACGCCTCATTCCTAGGACGCTGCTTTGCGGGATGATCGGGCGGTCCTGGACAAGTGGGGATCAAGGGCCAACAAAATTCAAAGCCAAAATCAAGCTGCGTTTAGGGAATCGCTGTGAGCAGCAGTAACCACAAAACGCACACCTTGAGTAACCGAGCATCCGCAGCATTCAGTGACAGTTCCCATGTTAGGTGAGAAGCGAGAGCAAGTCATTGGGCTGAAAAGCAATTTTTCAGCTCTGGCGTCGATCTGCCCCATCAGTGCCTGTGAAGGCGTAACGGTTGGGTAGACCTGTGGATGGCAGTGGGTCTGGGGGGGGATTTTCGAGGTCGGAAGCTTTGGGTGCCTTGAAATCCCGCTCTCGTGGAGAGGTTTTTAGACGGGTGGCGAGGAATCGCAGCATGGGTAGTGGCTGATGGGTGGTTTGAAAAATACCGGCCGCTGGGGTGGTGTTCTGCTGGATTAGTTCGATCCGTTAGACTAGGAACTGGGTCATCTGGACCAATTCCCGTTTTTAGCCTCAGCAGAGATAGCCCCGCCGTGACCAACCAAATGATGGATCGCAAACCTCAGGCGATTTTTCTGTGCAGCAGGATGATGTTGCCCGCGATCTTGCTTTTCTCTGCTTATCATACGCCACCACTAAAGGCAGTGGAGGGGGAGGAACCGAGTGTCGATTTTGCTCAAGAAGTTTTGCCGGTTCTATCGGATAATTGCTTCGTTTGTCACGGCCCCGATAGCCACGATGATACTGACCTGAAATTGGACTCGTTCGCGGCGGCGACCGCTGACCGTGGGGGCTATCGTGCGATCGATCCTAACGCTCTCGGTGAGAGTGAGATATTGGCTCGTATCTTTTCTAAGGACGACCCAATGCCACCTATGGATGCGGAAAGGCAGTTGACAGCCGATGAGCGGCAGACTTTGAAACGTTGGGTTGAGCAGGGTGGCGAGTACGCGCGGCACTGGGCATTTGTAAAACCGGAGAAACGCAATGCCTTTGACGATGCGACTTCGGCGATCGATCAATCTTTGGTAGCCAGTTTGAAGAAGCAGCAGTTAGGATTTGCCCCCGAAGCCCCACCTGAGGTGCTGGCTCGGCGGGTGGCTCTCGTTTTGACCGGGCTTCCGCCAAATGCCGGAATTCGTGACGAGTTTCTGCAGAATCCAACGCAGGAAGCGTATGAGATGCTGGTGGATCGCTTGCTTGACGATGCCAGATATGGAGAACATCAAGCACGATACTGGCTCGACGCAGTCCGGTATGGTGATACTCATGGTCTTCATCTCGATAATCGTCGAGGCATTTACCCGTATCGCGACTGGGTAGTGCGAGCTATGAATCAGAATCTGCCGATGGATGATTTCTTTCGATGGCAATTGGCTGGCGATTTGTTGGATAGCCCAACACTCGAGCAACGTATCGCGACAGGGTATGTGAGGCTAAATCCAACGACCGGTGAGGGTGGAGCGATTCCTGATGAATTCCAGATGAAGAACAACTTTGATCGTGTGGAAACGCTGGGAACCGTGTTCCTCGGTATGTCTTTGACGTGCGCACGGTGCCACACACACAAATACGATCCCATTCCACAGTCTGAGTATTACCAGCTGCTAGCGTTTTTTAACAATACGGCTGAGCCGTCGATGGACCGTAATGCGTACGAGTACGGACCGACGGCGAAAGTGCCTCAGGATCAACAGGCATGGCTGCGTTGGCAGCAATTGCAGCAGGCATCGAAGGATCTGATCGCGACTGTGGAACTGGGAGAACAAGAGCAAAAACAGTTGATCGATTACGCGGCCGCGCGTGTTGGTTGGAAGACAGGGAATTGGAGAGCGACCAAACCGCTACCCATTCAGCAGGGTGGCGTGCCTGCGGCCGATGATCCTAAAGCGGGTTGGGCTGACCTGAACGGATTTCCTGGTGCATTGGTTGGCCGTGCCGCCCGCGGTAAGGCACCTAACGAAAAACAGAAGGTGTGCATCGCGTTTGAGGTGACGGTACCGCAAGCCCAAACTTTGCAATTGACGTTATCTGGTGGTCTAGGATCCTACGTCAGCGTCGGCGAAAATAATGTGCCACTTGCCGAGAAAACGAAACCAGGAAACATCGTGGTGCCGCTGAACCTCCAGCCCGGTAAACATCTGGTTTCGGTCGTCATTAACGGGCTGGCTGGGAATTCTGAGTTAAGGGTCCAACTTGAGAATCCTTGGGATGTTCTCGGGAAGAGCAGAGCGTGGGATGCCTGCCAGTTGTCCGATCAATTGGCAATGTTGGGCAGTGAGGTGAGTCCTCTGGACTTCCAGCTCGATGATCGGGCAAAACAGCTGTCTGCGGAATTGGTGCAGGCTGAGGCACAGTTCACGACGACCTTGGTAGCTTCAGAATTGCCATCACCTCGCAAAACCTTTGTTCTCAGACGTGGGGAATATGACCTCCCGATTGGTGATGCTGTGCAACCGGGAACTCTTGCCGTGATGGGAGCTTTGCCAAAAGACGCACCGAAAAATCGGCTGGGATTGGCGAACTGGTTGACATCGGCCGAGCACCCATTGGTGGCACGAGAGTTTATCAACCGCGTTTGGCAGCG
>JAAHTH010000698.1_pt1 | contig 25116 bp, 22 predicted proteins | sample 6116091 | NCBI WGS metagenome assembly JAAHTH01 (sample SAMN13939990, study PRJNA603662) | sponge metagenome | isolation source: marine sponge | host: Mycale hentscheli | place: New Zealand | collected 2006
GCTGCCTTCTCCGCAGCTGCCTTCTCCGCAGCTGCCTTCTCCGCAGCTGCCTTCTTCGCAGCTGCCTTCTCCGCAGCTGCCTTCTCCGCAGCTGCCTTCTTCGCAGCTTCTAGCTTGACTTTCTTCGCCTCTTCCAATTCCTCTTTTGTGGGATAGACCGGAAAATCACCTTTTGCCAAGCCACGGTCGACTAACCAGACATTTCGGAATCTCACTGGGTCACCGTGATCTTGAAATCGTGTCGGCAACAGGGTTGGTTCCTCTTGCTTCCCAGCACCCGTTTTATTTGGCAACTCGACATCGTCCTGCACTTTTACTCCATTAATCCATGACGTTATCCGTGCGTTTCGCACTTTGGATCCGTCAGCGGCCCATCGTGGTGCAGTGAATTGCACGTCGTAAGTTTGCCAACTGAGAGGCGGGAGGGCCATGTTCACATCAGGTTTTTTAAATCGGTAGAGCGATCCCAGGCCGTTTTGAAGTCGCTCCAGCCCAAATGAATCGAGTACCTGGCACTCATAACGGCTTTGCAAATAGAGTCCACTGTTACCGCGACTCTGCCCCTCAGCCTTTGGCATGTATGGGATCCGAAATTCAACATGCAGGTTGAAATCCTGAAACATGGGTTTCAGGTCAGCACCCTGCATCAGAAGTCCATCTTTGGTCATTTGAGCATTTGTAAACTGATCAACATTTTTGCCGTTGAACAAGACGATGGCTTCTTCCGGGGGAAGCGCTCCCATGCTGGGGCTTGAACGTTGCAAACGATTCAGCTTGCCGATCTTATTCCCTTTCCGATCCAGTAAAAGACAGTGTTCTTTCTCAACAATCATGACCCACGGTCCACCTGAAAGGACCACAAAATCATCTGAACGTTGACCGATCATGCGAAACGCTTCTGGCTTGTGCTTTTCCTGACCGGGCAAACCACCGAGGAACGATTGTGCATCAAACGAACCATCTCCGAGAGCACGCAATTGCAAGCCGAGCTGTTCTTTCTCTCCTTCAACAGGCGTGATCTCACCGAGGAACTCACCCATCAAGGCAAAGTCCTTGTCACCTTGCGGTGGCTCGGTAAAGGCTGGGCCCTTTCCGTTATCAGCCGCGGTCAGAGCAGAAGTGCAAGAAAACGCTAGAAAAATAGTAGTGAGCAGGTATCGCATGAGTGCAAAAGTCACGAGCAAGGGGATGCGAGGGGTGGGAAAGCCAACGTTCATAATGTAGTTCAACGTCTGCCAAATGCCACTGGATGCTGAGTTGTGAGCTGCATCTTGGGCTGCCAGAGCCGGAAAATATGCTACGTTCCGTTCGATCATCGCCAGATTTACCCGCTATCATGGAAAAGTGGGCAGACAGCCCAACTTTCAATCTTCTCACCCCCGTTCCCTTTTGAGGTTCCCAAGCAATGCAGCGACTGATTCTCAATCCGGCAGTGCTGATCATTCTGCTGTCGGTCACTTCATGGTCCCAAGCCGCTGATACGCCACCAAACATTGTCTTCATTTTCACAGATGATCACTGCGAACAGGCACTCAGTGCTTACGATCCTTCTCGCATCACAACTCCCAATCTGGATCGCATTGCCAATGAAGGCATGCGTTTTGACCGTTGCTATGTGACGAATTCAATTTGCGGCCCCAGTCGCGCTGTTATTCAAACTGGCAAGTACAGCCACCTCAACGGCTTCATCCGCAACGGCAATCGATTCAACGGGGATCAACAGACGTTTCCCAAACTCTTGCAGGCCCACGGCTACCAAACCGCCGTGGTCGGAAAATGGCATCTGGCTTCGACACCACAAGGCTACGACTACTACGATGTGCTCAAGGGACAAGGACCTTATTACAACCCACCCATGATCACTGCGGATGAAAATGGCCAACCGGTCACTCGTAAGCACGTTGGCTACACGACTGAGATCATCACTGAGAAATTACTGAATTGGATGACGGAAAAGCGTGAACCAAATAAACCATTCATGGTGATGTACCAGCACAAAGCGCCTCACCGAAACTGGATGCCTTCGCCAAAGTACCTGAATTGGTTGGATGATGTGACGCTCCCTGAACCAGAAACCATGTACGACGACTACTCTGGCCGCACACAGGCAGCCGGTCGGCAAACCATGACAATGCGACAACACTTGAATCCGAGAGATCTCAAACTGCAGGGTCATGGCACGATGACGCCGGAACAGATCAAGGTCTGGGATGCCGCCTATGGCCCGAAGAATGCAGCTTTCGAAAAAGCGCGTTCTACCATGTCGGAGAAAGAAATCCTGCAGTGGAAGTACCAGCGCTACGCAAAAGACTACCTCAGGTGCGTCAAAAGTGTTGATGATGGCGTCGGTCAGGTCCTCGACTATCTGGACACAGCAGGTTTGGCTGACAATACCATCGTCATCTACTCATCAGACCAGGGCTGGTACCTCGGTGAGCATGGCTGGTTTGATAAACGATGGATGTACGAAGAATCTTTAAAAACTCCATTGCTGATCCGATGGCCTGGGCATGTGAAGCCGGGCACCATCAACGATGACATTGTTTCAAATCTCGACTTCCCAGAAACCTTTCTTGATGTTGCAGGAGTTGACATCCCTTCAGACATGCAGGGAAAGAGCCTGGTTCCAATACTCGAAGGTCAAACTCCCGAGGATTGGCGAACCGCGTTTTACTACCAGTACTACGAGAATCCTGGCGGACATAATGTGGCACGCCACTACGGTGTCACCAACGGCCAGCACAAGTTAATTCACTTCTATGCATTGGAAGGAAAGAAAATTGATGACTGGGAATTATTCGATTTAAAAGAAGATCCGAACGAATTGCGAAGTGTATTCAATGATCCTCAGTATGCTGAAGTCAAGCAATACATGAAGTCTGAATTGGAACGTCTTCGCAAACAGTATGCAGTCGGACCTGACGACGACCCCGGTCGTGCACAGCGTAACAAACCAAAAAAGCAGGCTAAACAGAGGTGAGCGTGGATTGTTCACCCGAGCACATCAGGACACCCTGCCAAGCAGTCTTTCCCTATCGCAGAAATTCCGGGACCGGCTTGTGAAGGGGACTCAAATACAGCGTCTCGGACGTGTGCCGGGTTGCAACCGGACGCAATAGCCCAGCCGCTGACTCCAAAACGTCACGCCGACTAATCTGCCCCACGAGCTTCCCGTTCTCCAGAATGGGAAGCCGTCGATAGGGCGAGTTGAGAAACATTTGCGCTACGCTCAGCAAGTCGGCACCCATGCACGTTGTGAGGGCATCACGATCCATGTAATCACCCACCATGCGGGTAATCACAGCCGCTTGCGATTCAGTAGCATCAACTGCACTTCGAAAACGTTCTCGCACATTTAACGCCATACGCCGCTCAGCACGCAACACATCACGACGGCTTACCTGCCCCACCAATTGGTTGCCGCGCAACACGGGCAAACGCCGATACGGTGTCTTTTGAAATCGGTGCGCCACATCCAGCAGAAGATCATCTTCGCTCACCAATCGATTCCGATCTAAATCCATATAGTGAGACACGCACGTGCCCGGAAATTGATCATAGACAGCCGCCATCAAAGCCTGCATCGCAGTCTTCTCAGAAAACACTCCCCGATATTCACCTTCCTCATTGATGACGGGTGCACCTGAAATACGTTTTTTCAGGAGGTGATCAATCGCGTCAAATACATCAGTCACTGGGCTCAGTGTCACTAATTCACTCGTCATGAATGTTTGCACACAGGGTACGAACATCTCTGATTCATTGCCAAGTTCCAACATAGTTGTCAATGAACTCAGAGAACACTTTTCGCTGAACACGCCAAGAAACTCTCCGCTGCAATCTACCACCGGCGCGCCTGAAATATTGTGCCTTAACAGCTTTCCTATCGCGTCAAGCACACAAGTTTTTGCATCAAGCGTTACCAACTCACGCCGCATAAAATCGCGAACAGCTTTCATCTCATACATGAACAACTCCTTCGACATTGTGGGACAAATGCGCAGACGCTTTTGGTAAACGCCCAACCCCAATCTAGAAGTCACACAAAGAGGAGTCAATTTTTCCAACTAAAGTTGCAGCCCTGCAGCTTGTGAAAAAATGCGCAAACTATTTCTTGCGTTTTGTGAGACGCGAAGAATATTCCCAGCGACTCTTCCAATCATCGAAGTAGGGTCGATATTCATCGACGTCTGTCCAAAAACGTGGCTCGGGCTCTCCGCCATCAATTTCCCCTGTCGGGTAATCTTTTCCCACAGCACTGGCATCAACACCTCGACTCCAACTCAATAGCTGTTGCCGCATCTTCCTGAAGGTTTCCGGGTATTTCTCGGCAAGATCATTCTGTTCTTCCGGATCCATTTCGAGATCATATAAGGCAAACGAACCTTTCTGCATACTATTGGTAAGCAATTTCATATTGTTATCGATCCATGCCGCCCGTCCCGTATGCCGAAATGGAATTGGTTTCCTGCGAGTTTCGATTTCACCATCCAACAGCGGCACCAAGCTAACCCCGTCGAGTGGTCGTTTTGCATCTGGGTACGAAACACGAGTGATTTCAAGAATTGTGGGCAGAATATCGAGAACGCTTGCCGGATAACTTGTTACCCGGGATTTTTTCAGTACTTCTGGCCACTCCAGAATCGCTGGCACCCGTAACCCCCCTTCATAAATGGTTCCCTTGTTGCCACGAAGTCCCCCCACGGTACTGGGTTTGATTTTTGGTAGCCCACCGTTGTCACTACAAAACCAAAGCATGGTGTGATCCGCTATTCCAAGTTTCCTGAGCCCTTTTCGAAGCGTACCGATGCTACGATCCATTGCCACAAGTTCGCCGTAATGGTTTTTTGAAACTTCATCGAGACTTTCGAATCCGGCCATATCGGTATCAGCAGCTTTGAATGGACTATGAGGTGTCCCGTACCAAATGACAGTGAACGTTGGCGACTGTTTTGCATTCTGCTCTAGGAACACAAGTGCCTGATCCACGACGACCTCAGACGAATCCCCCGAAAATTCCTCAAACTCACCAATACGACTGAGTATCGGATCACGGTCAAAAAAATTGGTAACCGATAGCCAAGTCTCGAATCCGAACTCGCCGGGGTTGTGATCATCACTTTTCAAAATCGGTACGCCGGGCCCGCGTAGTGCATTGAGATGCCACTTTCCAAAATGACCGGTTCGGTAACCTGCTTTGGCAAGGATTGCCGGAAGGGTGATTTCCTGCCGTCGCAAGGCATAACCGTGACTCAGTACACCAGTTCGGTCATTTGCGCGCCCGGTCAGCACGCTCGCGCGTGTTGGTGAACAAACAGGTGCGCCTGCGTAAAATCGATCGAACCTCAAACCTGATTCAGCCATTGCATCAAGATGCGGCGTTTTTAGAACGGGATGATCATAATAGCCCGTTTGCCCCCACCCCTGATCATCTGCCATCACCAACACAATGTGTGGCGGTGAAGCACTCACAACCGTCATGCTGATTAATACAAGAAGGCTGATTAGACTGACCAAACAAATTCGTCCATTTACCATTTCGATTCCAACCATTTGCTATTGCTAAAAAAATTTGATTTCAGCTGCCTCGTAAAATTCAAAACTGCCACTGCACAAGGGCTTCGCCCTGGAGAGCCACTATTATGAAACCAACAGGCACCACAGCCAACTAAGATGCAATTGACCATGCTTGCTAGCACTAATGCGGTCATCATCACCCATGCGTCGATTCAACGCAAATATGCACGGGCGGTTTATCATGGCAGGCAGAGAACGCTGTCCGGTCAATTCCAGCTTACCTGAACGTCGACCTGCAAAAGATTGAGACTTGCCGTTCGCTTAGCGGAGGGCTTTCAGCGTGCCGGTAACGAACGCGGTGATGCTGTCTCATGTTTGGCATCGCGACGAATTCGTGAACGAGCAGAAACGAGGGTTATAAATTGTCCTCGTTGAACAACCCGACCATGCTGGTTGATCAACTCACGAGTCCATGTCACACGCCCTGCCCGGCGTCCGTGTGGTTGCACCTCACGAACTTCCGTTCGTACGCACACAACATCACCGAAGAAGACGGGCGAGTCGAACTGCCAATCAGAGATACCCACCAACGCCAAGGTTGCGATCGCCGGTCGAGAACTACTAAGACCAGCTAAAACGCTCAGCCCCAGCAGCCCGTGCGCGATAGGCTCGCCGAACGGCGACGCCATGCCACCATCTTCATGCAGTGGATCGTGATCCCCTGTCAACAAAGCAAAGTCAGCAACATCTTCTGCCGTGATCTCACGCTCATCGCTCAACCAATGGTCCCCAACTTGCAGATCCTCCAGGAACAAACGCCGGACCTGTGTCGATTCTGTGGTGGATATTTCCAAGACTTACTCGACGCTTGAGGGGCAACTGAATGGAAAACGCTCGGGCCTCACAACGGGCCGAGCTGAGCCGTTCGAGGTGGCAAACGGAAGTATTTTTCGGCATCCTAGTTCGGAAACACTGCCGCCACAGGTTACAATCATGGCGGTAATCTCCCGTCACGGACAGGAGTCTAACAGCCAAAGCCGAAAAACAACCACAATTAGTGGCTTTTTCCGCCTAAAGGAAAAACATACCGATCACGTAGTTTGGGAATTTCTTGATCGTTCCCGCCTCCCTCTTGCCGCCTGCCGCCGAGATCCCACCGCTTTCCGTCCACAAGGTATTCAACATGCTCAACCGTTCTCTCCCGATTCTTATCGCGCTCGCTTTCAGCGGCACCGCCATACTGGCTCAGGATTCCGATCCCCAGTACGAAGTGAAACTGCTCACCATCGATGCAAACGAGGGCATCGCTGCTGGTGATGTTGATGGTGATGGCAAACCTGATCTGGTTGCAGGTCGCAACTGGTACCGAGGAGGCGATTGGGCCCCACGACCACTGCGAAACATTGCTGACTGGAATGGTTACGTGGAAAGCAATGGTGACTACCTATTGGATGTTAACGGTAACGGGCTTTTGGATGTGATTGCAGGGTCATTCACACCCACGGAAATTCACTGGTACGAAAATCCCGGTAAAGAAGGTCTTCGGCTTGGCAAACACTGGAAACAGCACTTACTCGTCGACACCCAAAACAGCCGAAACGAAGGACAGCTTCTTCAGGACATTGATGGTGATGGTCGTCCTGAATGGATTGTCAACAGTTGGATCAAAAATGTACCAACGGTAATTTGGCGCCTCACTGACAGACCAAAGTCAGTGAAGCCGGGAAAAAAGCCAGACACATCACAGGCAATCTATGAGATGCAACCACACCAACTTGGCACGAAGGGCAACGGGCACGGATTGGCGGTCGGCGATATTAGCGGTGATGGTTTGACAGACGTGTTGGTAGGGCAGGGTTGGTACGAACAGCCGAAGGAAAACGCGTGGGGGCAGCCTTGGAAATTCCATGCTGATTGGGATTTACATGCCAGCGTCCCCATGATTGTGACTGACTTGGATCAGGATGGTGACGGTGATTTGATCTTTGGAAAGGGTCATGACTATGGCCTGCTGTGGTGGCAAAACGAAGGCACTGATGCCGATGGTAAAATCCAGTGGAAAGAGCGGATGATCGACAAGAGTTTCAGCCAACCCCACACTCTGGCCTGGGCCGATGTTGATGGCGATGGCAAATCAGAACTGATCACAGGAAAACGCTACTACGGTCACAACGGCCGTGATCCTGGCGGGCAAGAAATGCCTTGTCTGTATTACTACGACTGGGATCCCAAAACACAGGAATTCACTCGAAGAACCATCGAGGAAGGTCATGTAGGATGCGGCCTGCAGATCGTCACCACAGATCTCAATGGCGACAACAAATGTGACGTGGCAGTTGCTGGCAAAAGCGGCACTTACATCCTGTTTGCAAAATGAGTTCTTCAACTTCAGATCCGCAAGCTGAAATCACACTGCGGCAGGCACAAACGAATGTGGATGAGTGGATCCGCACGATCGGTGTTCGCTACTTCGACGAAATGACAAACCTCGCTCAACTGGTAGAAGAAGTTGGTGAGGTGGCGAGGATTCTTTCTCGCACCGTTGGAGAGCAATCCAGCAAACCGGGTGAGACACCGGGTGACCTGGCCGATGAACTTGCTGATGTCATGTTCGTCACCATCTGTCTTGCCAACCAGTCCGGCATTGATTTGACAGATGCACTGCAAAAAAATCTGGATAAGAAAACAAAACGCGACGCCAAGCGTCATCTAAAAAACAAAAAGCTCGAAGCGCAATAGGTCTTGGATATGCATCGCAATTTCATTTTTTCAGTGATCGCTCTCTTGCTACCGATCACTTTGTTGGCGGATGAAACCGAAGTCCTTTTTGATGGCACGAGTACCGATCAGTGGGAGTTCGCGAAAGATGCATGGTTCATCGATTCTGATGGCAGCCTTACGTGCAGAATGCAGGAAATCAAAGGTCGCAACGGAACGATACGAACACGCGGCATGGGCTACATTTGGACGCGGGAAACCTACGCCGATTTTGAATTGCAACTGCAGTACAAACTATCCAAGGCTGCCAACAGTGGAGTCTTTTATCGCTCTGATCCATCCGACCCTGTGCAGAAGGGCTTTGAAATCCAATTGCTTGACAATGAAGGCTTTCAAGCAGCCAAAGGTCCCAGAGATCCCAAGAATCTCAATGGCTCCCTCTACGATGCTCAGGCAGCAAGCACAAAAGCAGATAAACCCGTCGGCCAGTGGAACAGCTTCAAGTTGACGTGTCGGGGACCGAAGGTGACTGTCGAGATGAACGGTGTTGTCATCAACCAAGGGAATTTCGACCGCTGGCAGATCGCTGGCAAGAATCCAGACGGCTCAAATAACAAATTCAAGACGGCGTTGAATGAACTCCCTCGAAAGGGAAAGATTGGTTTCCAAAACCACGGCCAGGTGGTCTGGATCAAAGACGTCTTAATCAAGCCTCTCTAGGTGTTGCGAACCGCTTCCCTGGGCGTACAAGGCGTATTTGTTTCGTAGTCGGAGTAGTCTTCCTCCTGACAGGTACATGCTTCATCGATAAAGGACGGATCGAGTCCAAGGTCGTTCAACAACAAACGACTGCTGATTCGGCTTGATTCATAAATCACCGGCAGGCCACTACCAGGGTGGGTTCCCCCACCGACCAAATAAACTCCGTCGAGTTCCTCAAAACGATTGTGTGGTCGTTTGTGAAGCATTTGCCCCAGGTTGTGGGCAAGATTGAAAGTTGCTCCGCGGTAGATCGCGTACTTGCTCTCCCAGTCTGCCGGCGTGATACGGTGCTCGATACGTATACGATCCCGAATGTCACTCAGACCAATCGCCGACAGTTTATCGAGTGTCAATTCTCTGAATCTGTCGGATTCGACAGACCAGTCAACGTTTTTATGCTGGTGGGTCACAGGCACCAAAACATAAATCGCGCTCTGACCCTCAGGGGCTAATGTCGAATCAGTGACGCTGGCATTCTGAACGTAGAAAGAAGGATCGTTACTGAGCACATGCTGTCGCTCGATCTCATCAAGATTACGCTCGTAGTCGCTACTGATATGGATGTTGTGATGGGGCAGATCCTCATAGACTCCATCAATACCGAGGTACAGCATGAACGTGCTGCATGAGTACTTCTTTTCGGCAAGCTTTGCATCACTCCAGCGCCGCCTCGACTCATTCGGAATTGTCTTGGACATCCAGTCAGCAAAGTCTGCGTTGACGACAAAAGCATCTGCTTTGTATGTCGCTTGTTCGGTTTTCAAGGCGGTCAAACGTTTCCCTTTCATCTCCACCGAATCAACCGACTCAGAAAGTCGAATTTTCACTCCCATCGACTCGGCGATCTCAGCCATCTTCTCACTCACCATGTTGCAACCGCCAATCGGATGCCACACACCGTGCTCATATTCGAGAAATGAAAGAATGCTGAACAAGCTCGGACATTGGAACGGCGACATTCCAAGATACTTGGACTGAAACGCAAAGGAGATGACGAGTCTTGGATCGCTGAAGTAGCGTCCTAATTCGTCCCCGAGTGATCTGAATGGGTGGAGATGCTTGGCAGCTCCCAGCAACGAAGGTCGCATCAGATCTGCTATTGAGCTGAATGGTGTTTCAAGGATCGGACGAAACTTCTCGAGTTTGACCCGATTGTCATCCATGTAGCGACGTAAGGCCCCCACGTCATTGGGCGCAAACTTCGCTATCTGCCTGTCCATCTCATCCATGTCTGGGGTGCAATCAAGTTGCCCACCCCCGCCGAATGTCAGTCGATACTGAGGATCAAGTCTGACCATCGGAATATCCGCCATCAATTGGCGGCCCAATGACCGAAAGATCTCAGAGAGGACACGAGGGTACAGAAAGAATGTCGGTCCACAGTCGAACCGATAGTCTTCAATCTCGATGGCGGAGGTCCGCCCACCCACATGATCTCGACGTTCCAGCACCGTCACGTCGCAGCCGGCATGAGCCAACTGCATTGCGGTCGCCAGCCCACCGGGTCCCGCTCCAACAACTACAACCTGACGCTTTACCACAACCGACTCCTGAACCACTTATCTGTTGACTGCTGAATGTGCTGCCGTTGCCAAACTCAACCGTGCCTCTACCAAGCAGCGGCCCAAACAATCGACATCCCGCTAACCTGCTCCTACGCAGGTTAGCGGGAGATTTTGTTTTCCCTAACGTGGCAGTGTAGAGAGCAATCCAAACGTGACCAGTCCAATCGAGACTAAAAACCGCCAGCCGTGCCACCTTGAGAGATTTCCTGGCGGACAATGGCCGCCAAATCGACCTTCGGAAATCTGCGATTTGCAATTTTTGCCCGATCTGCTACCAACTTTGCCCTTAAACAGACTTCCGCAACTGGTTCTGACGTGAGTGGCAAAATCAACGAAAATCCGCTGGAGCTTTTGGGATCAGCCCGGTGCACAGGTTCCAAGACGTCCTGAAAATCAAAAGACGTGACCGTTCCATCCACCACGGCCTGCTCGAGTCGTGAGATTTCCTTTAGCTGTTCGTCTTTCTCAGCTTCATTCCCCTTCGTAATGAACAACTCGATCGCCTGCAAATCACCCCACTGCACGACCGGCAAACGCTGCAGACGCTGCATGATTGCCGCCGATTGCCAGTTCTCATAATCTCCGGCCTCCATTCCTTTGATCAGTTCCTTCACCTCGTCGACCACTGCTCGCTTGGTTGAGGGGTCGAGATAGCTTTGCTCAAGCTCGGTGATGTAGGCTCCCTCAAGCGTACGGACCGCCAATTCAGTTCGCTTCTGATACAGCAACCACGTGGTGACGCCGCAACAAATGAACCCTGCCATACCGACGAGCAAGCTCATTGCCATCAAAGCTGGGAGCCATCCCGGCCCCTGCTGACTTTGAGGTCGATTTTCCAAATCCGCACCCGACTCAGAGGCCCCACTGAGACTGGCCTCTTTTCTTGACAGAGCAACCTCTGAAGGATCACCCGTGACATCGGTGCCTTGATCTTCTGGTTGATTGTCGGGTTGTTCGGTCACAGGATTGATCTGATCAGGCTCAGGCGTCGAATTCGATTTTCAATATTTTGAACTTCAGCTTTCCGGCTGGAACCTCGACCTCGGCGGTGTCGCCAACCTTCTTTCCGATCAATCCTTGACCAAATGGACTGGTGACCAAGATCTTACCAGTATCGTAATCCTCCTCACCCGCACCAACGAGCGTGAACCGCTCTTCGTCACCGTAGGCTATGTCTTCAACCGTGACGGTACAGCCAAAGACAACTTCGTCCTTCGGCAGTTGCGAAACATCCACAATCGAGGCCCGAGCGATTTTACTCTTCAGCTCGTGAATCTTGGCCATCAGCATGCCCTGAGTTGCGCGCTGTGCGTGGTACTCGGCGTTCTCCTTTAAATCACCTTCCTCGCGTGCCTCGGCGATCTTCTCTGTGACAGCCGGCATTTCCTCGTTCTCGAGTCGCTCAATTTCGGCCTTGATCTTGTTGTAACCCTCGCGGGTCATCGGCACCGAATCCATCATGACAGATATACCTTTCTGAGTAGTCGAGCTGTATGAGGAGAAACTTGACATGGATCAAAAAGAAAACCTTTCCCACATCCTGAGGGGGAAAGGCTTCCAAGTTTTATTAGCTGCCTATTGTCACTGCTCGCCCTTCACATGTAAAGGTGCTAGACATGCACAACAACCTTCAAGCAGATAGGGCATACTGACTCTTTCAGGCAGATTTTCTACTCATGCCGCCCGAAATACCACGCTACTTCTCCACGGATGCCAGATTGCATCTTGGGAGCCACAAGAAAAGGTTACTTGTGCTACCAATCTGGGGGTTCTGCCCTGAAGACCTCCGCAAAGGCAGTAAGCACCAATCACAGGTACCGGACCGTTCTCATACGTGCATGTCAAACCAACAGATGTAAAGGCTAAGTGAAATGGACTTTTTATCCGACTTCCAAATATCACATCCTGCAAGCAGTATGATAACAGTGGAATTTCAAAACAACACTTTCAAGACTTTGAACACAGCGAGCAAGCAAAATGTCACTAGAACAAATAACTGTACTTTTGGGTTGGAGCACCGTTTTGAACTTTGGCGTTTTGATGCTCACCGCGATGATGTTGACCTTGTTCCGTAAAACGGTTCATGGAATCCACACAAAAATGAGCGGGCTATCTGCTGATGAGCTCAACAAACTCTATTTCCAGTACATGGGTAACTTCAAAATACTGTGGATTCTGTTCAACCTGACTCCCTATCTAGTGATACGCATTTTCATGCTCAGCTCGGGAAGCTAATGCTTAATCGGAACGTCACGAGTTCGGTTGATCGATCGTTTTCGGAGCCGCAGGAACCACCCCTTGCTTCCCAGCCGTCGTAGGGATTCTCGCAACCAGCAACTGGCAGGCGAGATGAAACAGTGAACGCAATAGCAAGGAAAACTGCTCACGCCACTATTTCTGATTCAAGCTTCTTCCTGTTCCTGTTGCTCAGGCTCAAACCCTTCAGCATTGGGCGGTCCACCCTCGTGTGGAAGTCCAATATCCTCATTGATCCAGCGTCCCAAATCGATCATTTTGCAGCGTTCGCTGCAAAACGGCGGTGTCTCCGTTTCGTCCAAAAGAAACCTTCGCCCGCAGGTACTGCAGGTCAATGTGCTTGGATCGTTACGCAATCGATTTCTCTTACTCTTCATGTTGGGACCTCGAATGAACTGCCACAGTTTTACAATCGACCGCCACCAACCCAAATGGTGCTCGGGCTCCTTGATTGCTAAATTTCATTGTGGCACGTTCTTTGGAACAGGAACACTACCTTGTCTGATGAAACCAGTCGCTGAGCACGATGTTTTGCCAGTGACCCGAACTGGCTGAAACCGTGACCAAGTTTCCAAACTCGCTGGGTGGAAAAGCCATGAGTGGGCTTGTAAGCCGGGTTCTGTGTCGGAAATTGCAATGCAATCCCACCGACGGTCATTTATCTTTGCACGACGATTGCTCGCCGCCTCCACTGCGATCTACCCGAATGTCCAACGAGGCGGACAACCTCGTGACGGCAGATGTGCATCTGCCGTCTCCATTCTGTTTGATCTAGCTCCGGGTGGGGTTTACCAAGCCGGTCGAGTCACCCCGACCGCTGGTGCGCTCTTACCGCACCGTTTCAGCCTTACCACGCATCGGATGAGTGCCTAAGCACCCAGTCTGACCGTTCGGCGGTCTATTCTCTGCTGCACTTTCCCTAACCTCGCGGCTGGTCGACGTTATCGACCACCCTGTCCTGCGGAGCCCGGACTTTCCTCCAGCCATCAAAAGATGACCAGCGACCGTCCCACCCACTCATGGCAGCCGTCAGAATGATCGACGAACCGCTCCACGACAAGGTTCAATGGCTGGGTTCCTTCGTATAACATTGCCGTCGTTCATGGGATTCCGATACAGGATGTGGTGAAACTTATGCAATTACTGCTCTACGGTCACTCGATACGGACGCAACAATCTGGATAATAGGGGTATCCCATCCGTGAAGCAGGATCTTTTTTTTGAACACTCCCACGAACACCATCGGCGATCTCGAAACCGAGGACAGTGGTATTGGGGAACTTGATTCGGCAGTCCAATGCGAGGCCTACCAGAAACGAGTTGCGCTCGTAGGCCGATTTGGCGGCATGAATCAACGAGAAGCCGCCAATGTATTACGTTCCTACGAGGCGATCGTTGTTGATGCTGTCACAGAACCCATTGACTGGGTCGTGATCGGTGCGGAAGAACCTCCCATCCCACAGGACCAAATTCTGGGTGAACGGTTACGCACCGCAGCAGCGGCAGGTGATGTCGAAATCCTTCACGAAACCGAATTGTGGCAACGACTAGGATTGGTTGACATCGAACAGTCAATTCGACGATACCACACTCCGGCCATGTTAGCACACCTGCTCGGTGTCTCCGTACGAGTGATCCGGCGTTGGCATCGACGCGGACTGATTACTCCCGTCCGAACCCTTCACAACCTGCCCTACTTTGATTTCCAGGAAGTGGCGACCGCTCGTCGACTAGCTCAGTGGATCGCATCAGGTGCAAGTCCCCAGGCCATCGAACAACGCTTGGTGGAACTGTTGGAAGTACTACCTGACATCCAACGTCCACTGGACCAGCTTTCGATTCTTGTGGAAGGAAAACAGGTTCTACTGCGACAAGGAGAAGGTCTTCTGGAACCTGGAGGTCAACTTCGTTTTGACTTCGATGCGTTAGAACGCACCTCGGGTGATTCCAACGATACGCCACAGAATTCGCCACCAGACACTCCGGCTGTCCTTTCAATCTGGGGTGACTCGGCAGAGAGCAGTTCAAACATTAAGGTGCTTACGAATGAACCTGATGAACTCCTGACAGCAGCCTATGAGTCAGAAGATGATGGAGATCTGGAAACCGCCATTGATTGTTACCACGCAATCTTGGCCCGCGATGGACCGCGCGCAGACATCCATTTTCAACTTGGCGAATTGTTGTATCGAACCAATGAAGTGATTGCAGCGCGTGAACGTTACTATTCAGCCATTGAACTCGATCCCGACTATGTCGAGGCGCGTGCCAGCTTGGGATGCGTGCTTGTGGAAACGGGACAAATCGACTTGGCGATCGCTGCATTCCGTGGAGCCCTATCACTCTACGAAGACTACGCTGACGTCCACTACAACTTGGCACGTGTTTTAGATGACACTGGACGTGAAGTTGAATCTAAACATCACTGGCAACGGTTCCTACAACTATCTCCCGACAGCCCATGGGCCGAGGAAGCGAGGTCCCGAATCCAAGCGATTGATCAAATGTAGTCAACTACGCGACGCCATCATAAAGCTTGTGAATCAGGTTGACTCAGAGCTAGCCACTTCAGCAACGGATTACAGATATTCGCGTTTCTTGACCAAACCTGGCATCGGCACGCTGTAGCGTCCGTCTGCATTGGCTTGCAATGGAGCGGGAGAATCAAGCGTCAATTGTTCAAGCCCCGGGGCAAACTCGTGGTCATGCTTCAGAAACTGATCCAATGTAATTTCCTGACCCGTGTGTGCTGCCATGCGTCCCATTGAAGTCACTGCACTGGCCATCACGCCCCGCTCAACCTCGTTGTACGGGGTATCCTCGCGGATTGCATTAATCAAGTCATTCCATTCCAACTGGTATGGATTCAACTCTGGCTGGGGATACGACCACTGCAACCGCGTCTTATCCATGTTGTGGCCGTCATAAATGCGGCACTTCGCAGGGGTGTGTGAAGCACTGGAAACAACCCCCAGCCCTTTCGTGCCATGAGCATAACTGGCAAATTCCCGTTTACACCCTGGCATGGTGCGTCCGTCGACAAACAGCTTCGTCCCGTCAGCAAAGGTGTATTCCATCGAGTAGTTATCGAAGTTCTGGTCAACACTATCACCTCGATAGTGACGCCCTCCGCTCGCGATCACTTTGACCGGCCATTCATTTTTCATCCAACATGATTCATCAATATTGTGAATCAGAAAATCACTGACAGCACCGCCACTGAGCCACAAAAATCCGTGAAAGTTTCGGATCTGGTACTGCAACTCACTGTACTTTCCATCATTAGGCGGGGCCGCTGCCGAGCCAGTGGGTCCGGCCATACGATAGGCCCGCAGCATTGTCAGGTCACCAATCTCACCATTTTGAATTCGATCAAATAATTCCTGCCTTGCCTTGCAGTGGCGGCACATCAAACCAACACCCACTTTAAGATTCTTTTCCTCAGCAGCTCGATTCAGTTCCAACATTCGTGCCGAGGTAGGGCCGTCGACCGTGACAGGCTTTTCCATGAATACATTCAAGCCTTTCTCGATAGCATAGGTGTAATGCACCCAGCGAAACGCAGGCGGTGTTGCGAGGATCACCAGATCACCCGGATTCAACAGATCCATCGCCTGCTTGTAACCATCAAAACCGATGAACTTGTTTTCTTCAGGGACATCCACACGCGAGCCAACTTGATTGTGGCCGGCCAATGCTGCATAGGTGCTATTCAAGTTCTTTTCGAACACGTCAGCCAAGCCTACCAGATGTGGTCCATTCTCCACCGTCAGCGCGTTCAACGCTGCCCCCGTGCCTCTACCCCCACATCCAATCAGAACCACACGTATTTTGTTGTCCTCGGCCGCGTGCACTTTTGGGGCAGTTGTCACCAAAGTAGTCGCCGCAGCGACGCTACCCGTTTGCTTCAGAAATTGGCGTCTGGAGGGACTTGGATCTTGTTTCATTTTTTTTTCACATGAAGGTGGGAGACAATATGCAGACGGAACTGAAAGGTGGGAATGAACAATTTCGCAGGCTGAAAAATCGGGCAGGAGATGTGCGTTGTCATCAGCAACCGCGAAGCAGGTCAATCCTCGGGATCTTTTTGCTCAGGAGAAGTTTTGTCCCACTTCACCTTTCGCTCTTCCGCTGACGGTTTCTTGTAAGGACGCACCACTCGAAAACCGACGCTCAACGCATCCGTATGATACCAAATGCTGCGAGGAATCTGTGGATCCTGATCTTTCCAATCATTACTGGAGCCCCTTCTTGCGGCTGAACGAAGCATTTCAGGATCATCGTCCCAACCACCACCACGTACCACTCGTGGGTAAAGCTTGGTCGGTATGTTTAGCGGATCAACTGCATTGCCACCTCGACCATAATAATCGGCGTCATACTGATCCAACACCCATTCGGCAACGTTACCATGCATGTCGTACAAGCCCCACGGGTTGGGTTTCTTTTTTCCAACTGGCTGATAGGCGTCATCCGCATTGTCGAAGAACCAGCCATATTCACCCAAGCCTGCTGGATCGTCACCAAAGGAATAGGCCGTCTTCGTACCCGCCCGGCATGCATATTCCCACTCAGCCTCGGTAGGCAACCGATAGTAACGCCCCGTCTTGGCTGAAAGCCATTCACAAAAAACTCTGGCGGCATGTTGTGTCATGCAAATAGCTGGGTAGTCACCTTTTCCCATTCCAAAGCTCATGTCCGTGTACTCTTCGGTCGGCTTTGACACACCATCCACCGCCAAGTCCCGCGGCCCTGCTTTGATTGACATCAGTTTACGACGCAGCTGGTCAATATCTTCTCGCCATGCATCGTACTGATCCCAAGTGATTTCGAACTTCCCCATCCAGAAGGGACTGATCTCAACCTCGTGCAGTGCCCCCTCATCCTGATTCCGATGCGATTCCGAATCAGCACTACCCATGGTGAATTTCCCACCCGGAATCGGCACCATGGCGAGCGATAAATCCGTATGCTCCAGAGGATCTGAGTACGCTTTCATTTCGGCTGCGGTGTTAGCAACCGCATCCGGCACGGGCAACACTAACCCGTCTATTTCACTCACCCCATCCTCAGCAAGGGCTTGAACAAACAGCGACCCAAAACCGACTACAAAAACAGCAAGTGCGGTCAGCACATGAATACGTTGACTAATCAAACTCATCTGAACTCTTGCTCAATGTGATTCCATCACAGCTTAAAAGACGCGACGAATCTAGTGGACGATACACTCGGTATCAGAAAAACGGTGGGAACCCAAATGTGGAAACAAAGTGTCAGCAGGAAGGCACGGAAAGGCTCCCGATACTACACCATTCTATTCATTTCAGAACGGCATTCGGCATTTGAAAATCAAATCTACTGAAAATACTGAGCCTCAAAGATTGTCAGGAATTTTCTTGCTCTCCACAACAACTTCAATCACAACCGATTCCCGCAAGAAGGGCAAAATGCCTGCTCGCGTGCGACGGGGAACCACTAGCATGAAAGATATCTGCTGCGTGCAACGCACAACCGTTACCAGCAAGAAGCAAGGAAGCAATTGGAGCGTGAACGTTTGAGCAATGCGTCCCATGTAAAAACGGTCATGAGGATCACACTCATTCGTAAACAGCGTATTTTCTGCTACGAATCGCCAGCTTAGATTTCGTCGCGACCATTCAACGACGGACCAAGCTAGCCATGCTGAAACTGCTCAGCAGGACCTACGCGAGCAGAGCCTTTACTGGATCTCCGTCACCACCAATTTTGAAGGGACGACCATTGGGAGCATACCGTTCTTCCTCGAGTGGCAGTCCAGCAGCTGCCGCGATGGTCTTATTGAATTCCGAAACGGAGACGTGGTCTTTTGCAACGGAGAAGCCTTGCTTGTCGGATTCCCCGTAAACCTGTCCACCCTTAATACCAGCCCCCATCAGCAGACTACTGAAAGCACCCGGATGGTGATCGCGACCACCATTGACGTTCATCTTCGGTTTACGCCCGAACTCAGTCGTCAAAACAACCAAGGTCTCATCCAACAAACCCTTGCTGTGCAGATCTCGCAGCAAGTTTCCGACAGCGTTATCAACATTGGCCGCGCGCTCATCGAGTTTAGTATAGAGATCCTGATGCATATCCCATCCACCATAATTAACCTCAATGAAACGCGCACCGCTCTGCACCAAACGCCGCGCCAGCAAACACGCCTGCCCAAGCTGGTTGCTGCCATAAGCCTCCTGAATTGGCTTCGGCTCATCCTTGATGTTGAACACCTTCAAGTGATCACTACCAATCCATCTCCGGGCCCCACCATACAATTGGTTGTAAGCTTCGATACGCGAATTACTGCGGCGGCTTTGGAAGTTTTGATCAAATTTACTCGCCAAGCTTAAACGCCGATTGAAAAATTCGGGTGTCAAGTATTTCGGCAAGGTGGTGTTTTGCAAACCAGCCGAAGCATTAGCAATTGGCACAGGTGACAGCGATGGCGGGAGGAATCCTGCGCCAGGATGTCGATTGCTACCACCGATCACGTAGTTCCCCGGCAATTCCTTGTTGAGCCTCCCAGCTTCTGAGACCATCCAAGCCCCCATCGCTGGATGCTGAATACTATTGAGTTGCTTGTAAGAAGTACGCATCAGGTACTTTCCTTTGTCATGAGCCCCGGTTTCTGTACTCAGTGACCGAACCACGGCGATGGCGCCCGCCAGATAGGAAAGCTTTGGAAAACGATCCCCAAATTGGATACCGGGCACGCGCGTCTGAATTGGCTTGGTTTCCCCCGCTTCCTCCACACCCACCTTTGGATCAAAAGTATCCAAATGTGTCATCGCTCCATCCATGAACAGATAGATGATGTGCTTGGCCTTGCCCACGATCGGAGCACCTTGCGCCTCACCAAACAAACCTTGTGATGCAACAGATCCAGCGAAGGACACACCAAGCGTCTGCTTGGCGATTGTCTTCATGAAATCACGGCGTTGTTCGGGGGCAAATTCAGGTCGGGACATTTGTTTCTCCGGGGCAGCTATCGCCACTATCTTTGGGTTCTACCTGACAGGTAATTTTCAGTCGTGATCAGAATCGGAATGGGAATCGTTACTTTCGATTCATTGAGTGAACTCTTTAGGCATGCCCATCATTCGCCGCAGCGTAACCGGACAACCTTTTCAAGGTCCCTACTGTATGAACAGAAACTCGCGAGTATTCAGTAGTCCCCATACAATATTGCCAAATGCTTTCCCATCGCTTTCAGTACGGGAAAACTCACTTGCCGCAGCGCGTCGGTCGGCCGCACTTGGCTTTCGAGCCAGAACACTCAAAAAGACCGCCTCCATTCGTTCTCGCGTGTTATCAACTGCAACAAGATTATCGACCAGAGCCGACCCAGCTTCGAGCATGACATGCGTGATGGGTCCATTGAACATCGCGAGAATCTCCGGCCCCGTAGCATCTTGCTGCCCACCATTGATCGTTTCGCGATCCCCCTGCCCGAACTGCCTCAGGAAGTGGTCGGCAGGCACAGGTGATGGCAGCTCACTTGCACGACAAAGAACGTTGCCTTGATAAGCGTGTTGATTGAGCGATCGCTTGTACGGGTTCATAAAGTAGGTCTTTGCGAAGTGTTCGGATTTGCTCTTCACACTGCTGTAAGTCGCAGTACCAAAATCCAAATTGAGCACGGGTGCCATTTCTGCAGCCGTCGGACGCTGAAATGGCCATGGGTTGTGCACTGCGAGAGTCAGGAATGAATCCCAAACTTGCTCTGCTGTCATACGACGCAAGGCAGGTCCTTGAAAATAATACGGTTCACCCGACGTAATTTCATAGTCCGTTGATTCACGCTGATAAGTACGACTGTACAGAATCGTTCGAATGAACTCTTTCAGATCGTAATTATTACGCACCATCTCCTTACTAAGAAATTCGAGCAATGGCTCATTCACGCAGGGGTGCTCGTCGCGAAAATCGTCGATGGGTTCCACCAACCCCACTCCCATGAATCGCTTCCACAATCGATTGGCAATGGTCTTGCTGAATTGTGGATTGTCATCACTAGTAACCCAAGCAGCAAACTGTTCACGCGGTGATCCGTTACGAGCCTTGGTCGGAACTTCACCCCAAAGCACGGCAGGCTTCACAACCTCCTTTGGTTTCGCATCTTCATAGGCATAATCATGAGGCAGACGCATCACAGCATTCTTGGCCTCGCTGACGCTGTAAGTGTTCGCTCGAGCAATCCGCTGAAACTCACCCGGCACTCGACCTTTGTCGTGCTTGGTTCGCGCCTCATTGATTAACAGGTTTGCCGGGTTCTGTTTTACAAAACCAGGTGAACCACGCAGTATGCGAGTACGAGTGCCATTGGTGTACGCAGCAAGTTCATAGAATTGATATTGGGTCCACTGATCAAATGGATGATCATGGCACTGAGCACACCCGATTTGAGTGCCCAACAGAATCCGAATGGTATTGTCGACATACGGTAACGGCATGCCATCATCCCGCAACTGGAAACCAACCGCAGGATTTTCCCACGTCTTACCATCAGCGGTAAGCATCTCGTAGACCCACTGATTGTAGTTCTTGTTAATCCGAATCGAATCTTTCACGTAACCGAGATACGGATCAGCAACGATGTTCACTTGCGGTCGCTCTACGAGCCGCAAGACGTCAGCCCAAAAATTGTACATATTGCTGACATAATCAGGACTACCCAGTAGCTTGTCGATCAAGTCCTCCCGCCGCGTTTCCGAACTGGAACCAAGAAACTTGGTCGCTTCCTTCAACGTTGGAATACGCCCCGCGACGTCGAGATAGACTCGGCGAAGAAATATTTCGTCGCTGGCTAATTCATTCGGTTCCTGATCTTCATCCAGCAATTTCGACTCGACGAAACTGTCCAACTCACCTGCAGCACGTTGCACTGCCCGGCGGTTGCTTGGATTGACGGGCACCACATTCATTGCCACGGGGGCACGCTTACGAACGCTCTCTGGCAACTTGATTTTGGGTTTCGCTGGTGGTTTCTTGCCTTTGCGGGCCTGAGCATTGGCGGGTGCACAAAGCATCGCGCAAAAGCCAACAATTAATAGACACCCAACCATTGTGGGCAGTTTCACTCGCAAGAACGTCATTCAATACTCCTGAGAGCTGGCAAATCGGCCAGACTTACGAAAAGGGGAGTGCGGATGCTGCGGCACGACACAGTAAATCCACTGTTTTATGATAGTCGATCTAAACCCACGCCGACGGCCAAACTCATCACTCATCTAACGCAACGCGTGAACCTGCCATTTGTACCCATGCACAATCCTGAAAATCGCGCTGACCAGAGACCTGCCAACGCCCAACGGCGGTGGTCGCCAAGTTCACAAAATCAGGTTCCTGACGTCGCACTGCTATCAGCTGTGATTCATGCCAACCACAAAAAATTTCCTTAAAATCCTGAATTCTGCGGCAAAACGCCAAAATACATTTAAAAAGGCTTTCCAGCGAGCAATCTCTGATGCTGGTGAAGGGCAACTAGCCAGACACTTTTTTGACACACTGTCATCACGACAGAAATTGGTACCCTCATTTCTGCTTCATGCTGGTAGTCCAACATGAAAATTCTTGGCTGTGTCATTTTTGCCATGAACCGAGTGCTGCTGGCAACGGACTTTCACACTTTGGAAAACGGGACACAACTTGGTAATGCACCTGCAATGATCGATCATGTATCTTGGTTGGTTAGCTTCGAACGTCCCTGTAGCAAATACCACTCCTGATCAGCTCTATCACAACTCCAGTGCTTTGAATTTTTTCGAATCGTCTAGATATAGCATTGACGTCACTCCCGCCACCGGAACCAAATCCGAAAACTCTGGCCGCTGACTTGTTACCCGATTACGGGTAACGCCATCACAACAATCTCATGCAAAACAACAGCAAACAACCTTTTGATCTCACCGGACGCAGCGCCGTAATCACCGGCGGAACACAGGGTGTGGGCGCAGCAATCGCCACAGCACTTGCCAATGCAGGTTCGGATGTAGTACTGGTTGGACTCCAAGATGACGAAACTGCGCAACAAACGCTGGCTTCCTGCCGCAACCAAGGGGTAAAAGCGGACCTGTTACTCGCAGACTTATCAGGACCTCCCGACAGCTACCTATCGAAATTGCTACAGCGTGTCGAAGAAGTCGCTCCAAAGGTTGACCTGTTGATCAACAATGTAGGAACCTACATTGACAAGCCCTACTTAGAAATGGATTACGAGACCTACCGAACCACAATGCACTTGAATGTAACCTCGGGTTACTTTCTAACTCAGGCGATTGCCAGGCAGTGGGTAGAAGATCGTGTGCGAGGTCGCATTCTATTCACAGGTTCAATCAACGGCGTACTTTCGGAACCAGACCACACCGCGTACGACACCAGCAAAGGTGCAGTCGGCGCCATGGTCCGATCGCTTTGCATCACACTGGCCCCAATGGGAATCCGAGTCAATGCGCTGGCCCCGGGGTTGGTCCGCACTCCACTGACCAAGGTCCTTGACGAAAACAAGCAACTTAATTCGTGGATGAAACTTCACACACCCAACGGCCAGGTTCCAACTGCCGATGTTTGCGGTGGTGCTGCTGTCTTTTTATTGTCAGATGCAGCAGAACATGTTCAGGGCCAGACGTTGCTCGTGGACGGTGGCATGAGTGTTTGGCAACAACCCGATCCACCCGATAATTGGTCGGCTTGATCCGACCTGAAACTGACCGCAGATCTGTTCTGTCAATTCATCGTCACTCAACTGATTTCATGATCACACAGTGAGGCTTCGAACTGACTTTAATTGGGTTTCAGGCCTGCAATCGGCATTGCAATACGATACAGTCCTGTCCTCGCAGTGACGTACATTGTTTTGCGATCAGCGCCCCCAAACGTCACGTTTGCAGGTTGCTGTGGAAAGACAACCAAACCAAGGTGCTTTCCCGCCTGAGAAAAAATTTCAACGCCAAGGTTGGTGGTGATATAGAGGTTTCCCTCAACATCAACAGCCATTCCATCGCCACCAGTATTATCTTTTCCCTGCGGTTGCTTGAGTCGACATAAAGTACGCCCGTTCGCAATCTTGCCAGGGCCAGTTACATCGTAAACAAGCATTTCTGCTTGCCGACTTGGAATGACGTACAGACGTTTTCCGTCCGGCGACAGCCCGATACCGTTAGGAGCAGCAATATCACCTGTAAGTCGGGATACTTTCCCATCGGGGTTGATGTAGTAGACAGCCTGAATACCCTGCGGCAACGGTGTTGGGGCTCGAAATAGCGGGTCAGTAAAATAAATACCACCGACCTTGTCGACGATCAAATCATTGGGGGCGTTAAAACGCTTCCCCTCATAACTGTCAGCGAGGACTTTGTAGTCCGCAGTCTTCGCATCGTACTGAACCACTCGCCCGTCCATTTGGCAAACCAGAATCCGTTCGGACGCATCAACCAAGATTCCGTTAGCGTGTCCAGAATCACGTGTAAAGACATCAATTTTATTGCGATTCTCTGACAACAAATGGATTTTCGCGTTGGGAATATCCGTAAAAAAGAGCGATCCCTCCTGATCCCATGCTGGTCCTTCTGTGAAAGCAAAACCTGTTTTCACCTCTTCCACTTTCCCAACCGGTTGGACACCCTCTGCATCGGACACTTGCTGCGCAACACATAATCCTGAGGTGTGAACCGTGGCCAATAAAGCCACCATCATTCCAAGGGAACTGCGTGTACTGTTCAGCAGCGAAATGCTGATTATTTCCAGAACCGACTTACTAGGAACGGCACCAAGGATCAGTGTTCTCATGTTGCACTCCAAAGCGAAGAATCAAAACAATCAATCGATGCCAAAGCTTCATTGCTCAGACAAGAAAGTCGCGTCTCAATCGAGTTAAATATTCAAGTAATGGACGCTCATGCCCATCAGCATCGATCAGTCCCGTGTGACTGACGACGTGTGGCACCTGATCAGACCATCCTTCCCAGACGATCCCGTGCACAATGTGCTTTGCCAAGAGTGTACGAATCAAAGGCCCGGCAAGTCTCAGCTGGTCAGATGCTGGATCGCCCCCTTGCGACTCGTGCTGAAGCACATCACACGGTGCTGCGGCCATCGCATCAGGTCCAGTTCCACCAGGTACAGCCAACTGCACCAACATGGGCATCCCAAGAGTGGCCCAACGATCAATCATTTGCCCCAGCTCCACAGCAGAACGCGGTAACGTCGCCTTCTCTGCATAGTTCATGCGAACTTCCAAACCGAGCCCCGCCATTCCCACACCACTCCGCACCAAAGC
>JAAHTH010000639.1_pt1 | contig 25112 bp, 36 predicted proteins | sample 6116091 | NCBI WGS metagenome assembly JAAHTH01 (sample SAMN13939990, study PRJNA603662) | sponge metagenome | isolation source: marine sponge | host: Mycale hentscheli | place: New Zealand | collected 2006
CGACCCCTGTCGGCTCATGATTTTTTTAAATACTTGATGGAACGAGCTATGTTTACACCCAAAAACCCTGCGAGATTTCGCGAAAAATTCGGTAAAAATTTTACCAAAATGTCGAAAAAATTTGGCTTCGCACTATGGCAACCCACTGAAGGGTACTGACATGGAAAATCTCTCCAAATTTCATCAGCTCCAATCACAGAAGGCCACTGAGCCCGATTACGCGTAAAATGGGAGCTTCAGCGGAAAAATGCTAACACAAGACCAAGCTCAGGCTATTCTCCAAAGTGATCTCAAAAACTTGGTGAAAAAAGTGGCTGATGGAGGCAATTTATCCACTAAAGAAAGAGAGTTTGTCGCGAAGCACTTGGATACTGAGTCCGAAGCTAGTAACATTTCGGAATTGTGTAAAATCGTTGGTATTTCTCGACCCACCTTTTACAAATACAAAGAATTAGCAGGAGCACCAAAAAACTTGGGGATTGATGAGTGGATGGCATTTGTAGATGAGAGGGACGCTATACAGGGAAAGACCTCGAACAGAGTGCTTGTGGGTGGAAAGCATTTTACACCACAGGACATAATTGATTTAAAAGCATTGGAATCCCAAGAACGGCATAAAAGACTTCATGCAGAAAGAAAGCTAAAAGAAATTGAATTAAAAAAAGTTGAGCAAAATTGGGTTCCAATCACTGAGGCAAAAAAAGTAATTTCCGAAATTACAACTATGATGGCTCGACTCTTGGATAATTTTCCCAAAAGATATGCCACAAGAGTAGACCCAACAAATCCTGAAGAAGCTGAAGAAATTTTACGTGAGTGTATTGATGAGCTCCAAACACAGATGAACACTGAGCCCGCAAGCCATGGATGAATTAAAGGAAGCCATACTTTTAGTAATTGAAATTTATTCCAAAAATGGAATCACAGATGTGGAAGTTTTTGATAAGTGCGTAATCGCGATGGTTAAGCACATGGATTTAGAAGGTCATTTGGAAAAACAATATGAAGAGCTCAGAAAATTCATTGATGATTTTTGGATTTTGAATGGCAGAACAGAGAAGTGGGACACTGAGCAAGTTTTGGGTTTGGCTTTTAACACATTGCATAATCCAAAATTACCACCATTATTAAAAACCATCATAGAAGGGTACTGACATGGAAGCTCGGGAAATATTATCACTTTGCACCAAGCTCAGAGGGGCAATAGCTTTGCTGAAGGTTGCAAGAAATCAGGATAAGCAAAAATGGGATAAAAGGATAGTGAGACTAGAGACCTTGGAAACCAACATTTACAACAGCTTGGAAAATACTGCTCCTGACCAAATGACGATGTTTGGTGATAGTATCCAACTGAGCCCGCAGGACGAAGAACTAATAGAAAACCCACTTGGGCATGGAGACGATACAGCTTAACGAAAATATTCTTTATGACCAAGTCGAGGTCACTGAAAATACGGAATTTACAAAGTTGATAGGAGAGGTGAGCGTACGCGTAAACGATTTATATGATCTAGATGCCATCAGATGTGTAATGTTTATTCAGCAGATATTACGAATCTACAGGGTGAGCCCTGCTAGTTTTTCTTTAGCACTGAAGGTTCTATCAGGATCAGGAGAAGAGAAGAAGACCTACACAGAATTAGCAAAAAAAGCAGGGACATCCCGACAATATCAGCACAAACAAAGACAGAGAGAATTAGCCAAGCTTTCTAAGGAATTTCCAAAAGTGGCTGAGATATTAAGTAAGAGTTTATGGAAACAGCGATAGCTAAACTTAGAGATTTTGGATTTAAGCAATTTAAACCAACTCAGCGTTTATCAGTGGTGGAATGGGCTGAAAAGAATTTGGCACTGAGTGAAAGAATAACAGAGCAGGCAGGAAAATATTCTACGCGAAGTTATCCTTATGTTCGCGAAATCCTAGAAAATTTCACTAATCCAAAAGTTAAGCAAATCTCACTTTGTTGGGGCTCACAGACAGCGAAGACAACGACGATCTATGTTGGAGTTGGGCATTCAGTGGTGAACAAGCCCGCACCTGTTTTGATGATTTACCCAACCCAAGCCGTAGTAAAAACTTTCAGTAGAGATAGGCTATTGCCATTCTTTAAGGAAAACCAATGTTTTGTGGAAAAAATGCCCAAGACAATAGAAGGGAAGATAGATACGGACAGAGTCGCGATGCAGAGCATTGAATTTGATCGATGCTCACTGAATCTAGTGGGAGGAGGAAGTCGGGCTAATGTTCGGAATTATCCTGTGTCGATTTTGGTATTAGACGAAATTGATGTAATTCACGAAAGTTTAAGAAGAGAAGCTCTAGACCGAGTCAAAGGTAGAAGAGATTATAAAATAATCCAATGCTCTACACCATTAGAGGAAACAACAGGAATTTGGGGAGAGTATAAAAATGGAGATCAGAGAAAATTTTTTGTGAATTGCCCACATTGTCTGTCTGAAATTTCATTTGAATGGAAGTTTAGGGACAAGTTATCCATTAGATGTGATGAATCTGCAAAAAATGCCGACAATACTTGGGATTTACAAAAAGTCCGAACAACTTCGCGATATTTTTGCCAAATCTGTGACAAGCCAATCAATGATAAACAGAAGCACAAAATGATGGCTGACGGGTTTTGGAAACCGACATCATCACTCAGCCCCCACAGATCATATCATTTGACCTCACTTTATTCGCCAACTCTGTCTTTTGGCGACATACTTGTGAAATGGAAACAAGCAGAAGCAGAAGTAGAGGGGATTAAAAATTTTTACCAAGGTTGGTTAGCATTGCCGTGGAAAGACGAAATCCTGAATGTTTCAGAAGAGAAAATCTCGGAGCTAGAAGGGGACTATGAAAGGGGAGAACCACTTGGAGATTTAAGAATCATGTCGATAGATGTTCAAAGAACCCATTTTTGGTGGATTGTTCGTGGTTTTGACAAAGATGGAACATCATATTTGATAGATCATGGACTTTGCCCCTATTGGGAAGATTTAGATCAGATTTTTTCTACTTATGATTGTGGGTTTGCTGTAATTGACACAGGCTATGGGGATCGCACCCAAGAGTGCTATGAACAGCTTTTCAAAAGAAGACGGAATTGGGTTGGGATAAAAGGGTGGCAAAGAAAAAAGCTTCCTGTCGATATGCAGTTTGTAGACCCATTCACAGGTAAAAGCCGACAAGGTAGATACCAAATACGACTACTCCATTTAGATGTGACGGTTTGGCAGGGTGAAATCAGCCAAAGGAGATCAGGAAAGATAAAGAATTGGAAGCTTTACAAGAATTGTGATCCCACTTACATTGCTCAATTATCTAGCAAGTGGCAATTTGAAGAAAAAGACCGAAAAGGAAACACCAAAGTTGAGTGGAGAACAAAAGGGAAAGCAGGAGACCACTATTGGGATTGTGAAACTTACTGCCTCGCGTTTTCAAAGTTGGTGGGATTTGGTAGTGCAAAAAATGCTGAGAATTTACGCAGGATGGATAGCAGAAACGACAATCAACTTACACAGGATGAGCGAAGCAAAAAAACAACCACACCGACTCAAGGCTTTTGGGGCTAAACTAGTAGAAATCCTTTGGGTTTTTCTAGTGATTTTGGCTTTCCTGTTTATCATAGCAATCGCAATTCCATTGTTCTTAATTTGTTTACCATTCTTATTTGTAATTTATATGGGTCGATGTCTTATTAAATAATGGCATTCAAAGCAGAAATAGACATACAAAATTTTAGAGCTATGATGACGGCTCTCTCTAAAGTAGCAGGAGTCGAGCTCAGTGAAGTAGTGAAGCATGAAGTTGGTAAAGCACTTACACAGGCTACCACTTGGACTAAAGTAGCGAACAGAGGGGAGATTACCAAAAAGTTCACCATGAAGTCTAGTGTGGCAACTTACAAAGAGTTTGAAAAAGACCCGACATCTTATGTTACAAGCGACATGAATGACAATGATGGTCTAGTTCCGTCAATCAGAATTGGATCAAAAAAATACAAGCTTCCAATGGATATAAATTCAAAGAATTTTTCTATGTTGAAAAAGGAATTGGCGAAGAAGAGAAAAAAGAAGCTTGGGCATGTTGGTTTGGCACAGGCTTCACTCTTCCAAACAGCCAAGGCAATAGGTGCGAGCAAGCATTACAAGCCAACAGGAAATGCCAAAAAAGCAATGTCTGCCAATGAGGGGCTTCTCAAATCCTTTGTATCAGTGAAGGAAAAAAAAGAACCTTTTGAATTAAGTTTTAAAATATCGTGCATTTCATTAATCAAAGGCACAAAAGGAATATCCACAGTTATGAGGGCACTCAAAGGACGAGAGCAATACATGGAGAAAAATTTTGAGAAGGGAGTTTTTAATTCTGCAAAGTCTTTGGGTCGAAAATACGGCTTCGAAGCAAGCAAGTAGTTGACAAAAAATATACTTGTATGGCAGATATTCAATCAGTAGCCGACTTAGTTACGCAAAGAGATGCGATACAGACAGCTTTAAATGATTTAGCATCCACAGGAATCTCTTCTTACACAATTGGTGGAAGGACGGTCACTTATGAATTAAGAAGTGATTTACAGAAGCAATTGAACAATCTAAACAGAAGAATTGCCGCCCGAACTTCTTCAGGAACTAAAGCACTTGGGTTTAATCTTGTCGACTTTAGTCAGAAAACCCAATTGATAGGTGGGGAAGATGAAGAATAAAACTTTTTTACAGAGAGCAGTAATCGCCACAAGGTATGCTTTTGGCTTAGGGTCAGGATACGATGCTACCAAGCAAACAAGATACAGAGAACAAAAAAGACTTTTAGGAGGAATCCACCCTGAGGATCGTGAGCTTCCTTTGGGAGACAGATTGGCTCTGATTAGCGTTCTATTGGATATGAGAAGAAATAACCCAATAATGAAAGCTATTTGCAGACTTCGTGAAGAAGATGTAGTGGGCAGTGGGTTAAAGCCAAGACCTGACTCAGGAGATCAAGTTTTGGATGACGAACTTGTGAGTTGGTGGGATGATTATGCCGACACTGCTGAAGTGAGTGGGTTGACAATGATGGAAACCCAAAAACTTTTAGCTTCAATGACCTTGGTTCATGGTGATGGAGGTTTGCTTTTATTAGATGATGGTAAATTCCAACTTATAGCAGGGGAGCAGATAGGGGTTGATACCCCTGCTGTATTCACCATGAAGCAAAAAGAGATTGAAGATGGTATAATTGATGGTTTGGAAATCAGTGAAACAGGAGAACCACTTTTCTACCATATTGGAACTATCAGAGACGAAAAAAGAGAGAAAACCGCAAGAGTCCCTGCTGAGAATTTTGTTCATCACACCAAGAGATTTCGTGCAGGGCAACTGAGAGGTGTACCTGAGTTGGCGACTGCTGTCGATGCCATGATGGATATTCAGGAGTACGAAAACATTGAGATGCTTTCAGCCAAAGCAAGTGCTAGTTTTAGCGCTGCCGTTAAGAAAGAAAATTCATTGGACTTTGAGCTTGGGGCAAGAGAAGAAGAAGGCAGATTGGAATATCTAGAGCCCGGTCGGGTTCACTACTTAGAGCCCGGCGAAGACATCTCAGTAATCAGTTCGAATGGTAGACCGAATGTAGACGCGATTGATTGGTTAATTTACAAAATGCGAAAAGTGGGAGCTACAGTTGGTATCCCAACAGAATACCTTTTGATGACAATTGGCGAAACAAGTTTTTCTGCTTCTCAGGGCATGGTTTTACTTTACCAAAATACAATAGAAGCAGAGCAAAGATACATCAGCCAAACTTTGAACAAATTGTGGAGTTGGAGGTTGTCTTACGCGATTTCCAATAAAGAAATTTCCATACCTGACAGCATCAGTTCCAACTTATCAAAAATTTATTGGCAACCACCTGCTTTCAGATGGATAAACAGAAGCTCACAGGTCAATGCGGATCAGCTTTACTTGCAGATGGGAGCAATGAGCTTAGAAAATATTTCTACTCAATTTGGCATGAGCCCTAAGGAAGTCTTTCAGAGAAAAGCAAAGGAAATTAAAAAAGCCAAAGAGATTGCAGAAAAGCATGAAATTGATAATTGGCGAGACCTCTATAGCCCAATCACGATCTTTGGAAATTACACTTATGAACCCACTGTGGAGAAGGTACAACCTGAAGAAAATGAAGAGAATATAAATGGCGAAAACATACAATGATTATCCAAACTCAGCTTCCAACAATGCCCGAAGAGCATTGAAGTGGAAGAGAGAAAACGGATCGAAGTGTGGAACTCCTGTAGGGTGGGCAAGAGCTAGGCAGTTGGCGAACAGACAGAATCTGTCAAGGTCAACGATAGCAAGGATGGCAAGTTTTAAGAGACACCAAAAAAACAAAGATGTTCCATATTCTGAAGGATGTGGGGGTTTGATGTGGGATGCTTGGGGAGGCGCGAGTGGGGTGAATTGGGCAATAGCAAAATTGAAACAAATTGACAGAAAGAAAAAGATGGAAGTAGAAATAAAAAAAGGAATGGAAAACCTAGTACAGCGTGGAGCTTTTAAGGAAGCTAAAGCTATGGAGCAGGCAGGGATAATGAGAGACGTAAGTCTGTTGCAAGTTGGTGAAGCAAAAGGGCATGGTGTTTATGTAGATGAAAAATCACTAGAAACCGCTCAGGATGTTATCTCAGAAAAAGTGCCTGCATTTCTAACCCATAACGGGGCAATGCATGATGATCGCATTTTGAAACAAATTGGTTTCTTTGAAAGTTTTTACATCAGTGAGAATCGGTTATTAGCAAAAAGATTTGTTGCTTTGGATTCTTTTAGGGAAGATGAACCCGAAAAATTCAATCGCCTTTTTGACATTGCATCCGAGATTCCCGAAACTTTTGGGGTTAGCTTGGTTTTTACTCATACTTTAGCTTGGGTTTTAAAGAATGGAAAAGAGCTTGCAGTGAAGGGAGATCAGATACCCTCTGATGCCGTTAGAGATATGCCATCTGTGAGATTTGTAGAAATAGAATCAGCCGACTTTGTTGACGCACCCGCTAGTAATGACAGGGGATTATTTAACCAACACAACCAAACTATTGAAATGGAAGAAGATAAATTAGAAAAACATGATGAAGTCGAGGAGACTCCAATTGCTCTAGCAGAAGACGAAGAATCTGAAGAAACCGAGGAAACTGAGGAATCTGAAGAAGAGACAGAAGCAGAGGAAAAAGACGAAGCCAAAGCGGACTATAGTGACATGGATACTGCATTAGGGCTGATCTCGGAGCTAACTGATAAAGTCAATGCAATCGCAGAGCAGATGGATTCTATGAGCGAAGCCCATGCTGAATTATCTGCAAAGCACGATACTTTGCTTAAAATTTCAAAACTAGGGCTTTCCCAAAGTGTAAAACCCGCCAAATTTTCAGGAGAAGCCAAAGCCAAGAAATCAGTGAAGGAAGAGATTATGGCACTGAGCGGACCTGAGCTCCAAACTTTTCTCAGGGAAAATCGCTCTGAATTAAATTCAGCTTTGAGACAACGCTAAACAACTAAAAATTAAAAACCATGACTACTACTATTGATGCAGATTTAGCAGGCAAAATAATGGCTGCAAGTGCAATGGAAGCTTTCAATAAAAAGCTCTCACCTCTTAACGCATTCACGACAAGTTTTGACACAGAAGCAGGACAAGTTGGTGAAAAAATTGTAATACCTTTCGTGCCTGAGTTCGCGAACAACGGCTCAACCTCAGTTGTATCATTTAATCGTGGCACGAATGATTATGATAAAAACATTACCACTAATATCAATGAGGCTACCATTAACTTGGATTCCCACTTGTTCACTAATTGGCAACTCACTGACCAACAGGTGGCAGAAAATGCCATTGCACAGGTAGAAACCTTTGGAGGACAGAAGGGTGCTGACTTGGCGAACTCTGTGTTTGTTTCCATAATGAGCAGTTTCACGATCGCCAATTACGGCACTTATGAAACAGTGGCAGGTTCGGGAGCAATCACTTTGTCAGATTTGATTAATGCTAGAAAATCAATGGTGTCAAATGGTGGTGATCCCTCCCAATGTGCTTTGTTACTCAACTCCGATTACTATGCAGGAGCATTGGGTTTGGCTGAATTTAATTCAGACGCTTATGGCGGAAGTGAAGCAATCCGAAAAGGCGAATTACCAAGCATAGTTGGTGTGCCCGAGGTTTATGAATGCCCAACACTTCCTTTGAATAGTGAAGGATTGGTCGGGCTCTTGGTTCATAAATCTGCTTTAGGTGTGGCTTTTCGCTATAACTCACCAAACTCAGGAGGGCAAAGTGCTTATACTCGCGTAGACAGACTTTCCAATGATGTTGGTATGACAATGGGATATCGCCAATTCTATAAACCCGAAACAGGTGTAACCTTTGCGGTGATAGAAGCCCTCTATGGGTATGCTCCAATTAATGGCGATGCTTGTGTAAGATTAACAACAGGAAGCTCCTAGAATGAAGCAATATGCCACATTACTTGGTGTGAAGATTGATGGCTCTCATCGACACATCGCATCAGGTCAGGTAAGACAGATGGAATCTGAGTATCTAAAGAGGAATCCGCAGGATGTAGATAGGATAGTTTTTTTCTCTACTAATGGGATAGTGAGGACGAGAAATGTCGTCACAGCTAAATCAGAATCTACTCAGTAGGGATCTAGACCATATCATTGGGCAACGGAGCACCCTGATTACAGGGGTGCTCCCGTCCAAGATAGAAGGGGTTGAGTTCACAGCTACACTAACCAACCTCAATGAAGGCAGAAGTGTGGAGCTCAGTGGGATATATGAAGAAGCTGACACCGAAATTTGCATAAATGCCAACAATTATACCAATTTACCAAGTGTCGGGTCTATACTCAAAGATACCCAAAACCGACAATACAAAGTTTTATCTATAAGCAATGACTTTGATGAAAACCCAATTGAAAAAACTTTTAGCTGTGTTAGCAGACACTTAAACCAATGATTAACCTCTCACACTTTCAGTACGGATACCAAGCTATCGACAGAAACCATTTACACTTCATCCAAGGATTAATTGTTTCTGCAAAACCAAAGAAATGCTTAGAGCTTGGAATTGGAACAGGGAATGTTTCCCAAACCATTAATGATGCTTTAAATTATAATGAGGTTGGTGACTTGGTTTCAGTAGATAATTGGTGTGATTGGAAGGGGGAAGAACCACCAATTGCTAACAAATTACGATCACTAGGGATCAAGGTCGTGACTCAGGAGGAAAGTGATTTTATAGCAGAAAACGAATCCCAAAATTTTGATTTTATTTTATCTGACGGGGCTCATGGGAGTTCTCACAAAAATGCAGAAAAACTTTTTGGCATGTTGAACCCAAATGGTGTGCTAGTTGCCCATGATGTAACAAATCCCAATTTCAAAAATCTTTACCATTATGTAGATGTTGCAGAAAAAATTGGAGCTTCGACATTTTTGTTCCAAGAGAGCACTAAAAGTGATGAGCGATGCCACAGAGGTATGCTTGTGGCTAGGATTTAATGAACCTTGCCATTGAAAAAGAATTTGAAGATTCGGCTGAGGACTTTCTGACGGCAATTTCTACGGGCTCAGAGCCCTTCACGATATTTAAAGGTTTTGACTCTACCAATTATCTAACCCCAAGAGCAGAAATAATGGCAGAAGGTCTGACATTTTTGGAAACTCTAGACAAATTCCAATCAGGATCAGGGCTAGTCACTGAATATGGTAAATTTGACATTGAGCTTTTAGTTAATGTAGTTACCTCAATCAGTGAGGGGCATAGCAGGGAACAGCACTACACAATTACCAACAACATAAGAAACAAGTTTTTATTTCAGGCAGATAACTTCAACTCCACTAATTTACCAAACTATGGAATTTATGATATTCGTGTAACAAGCTCGCAGAATGCCATTGAAGGTGAAAACAGAATAACCTCTACAACTTTTAGCATCAGAGCCCACATTTGTTGACTAGTTGACGAACCACCCATAACTAGATGACATTGATAACAAATCCAAATTTCACTTTTTCTATCACAAGCAAAACGGGTGCTGATTTAGTTGGCGAAAAATTGTATATGAAGCACGATTTTGCAGGAGGTTATCTTGCTGACGAAATTGTCGAGATTCATAGTTATACCATAAATGGCAACAAATTCAATGTTGGCAAACTAGGTGACCCATCATCGACTTTTGAAGTGAATGCCGATGTATTGGAAAATGGGACTGCAACAAGAGCAGGTCTTATCGGAATCCTAGACGATTGGCAGGTGGTTGATTTTAATACCTTAGACACCAACAATAATTTGCTGAGCCAAATCGAGTTACAAGACAACGGCAAAGTTGCACTGAATGCGACTGAGAGTGTGGCATCATTTGATCTGACAATACCTGCTACATTTGAGGAGGATTCCAATTATGTGGTCACTGCAACTTTGGGGTCATCTGATGAGCTTAATTTTATGTTGGATAATGATGTAATCTCAGGTGCAGTAGATGGCAGAGATTTCCAAGATATTACGGACGGCTTTACATTCTCTACCGATGAAGATGAGCCAACTCGCATTCGGTTGAGATTAGACTCGAGCGAAACACTAGAATTTTTTCAAATCAATAAACAAGAAAATATTATGGCAACTACACAAGACGGAACACATAAGTTTGGAATCGAGGTCAGTCCCGTTTCAATTGGGACGAGCACTTATATCATGGAAGCGTTTTCAATAAACAAGACAGCAAGTCGGGTCGATATTGATGACGGAAACGGCACACCTGTTGGCTCTACAATAGTCGAAGGCAGAATAGAGGGCTCTAGTACCCTACAGCTAGAGGGAACCGACACTGCACCTGCTGTAGGTGGGGAGTTCACTTTGTCGGGAACAGATTATGATGGCACTTATGTTATCCAAGATGTTTCAGAAACACAGGCTCAGGCAGACTATGCCAAGGTCTCTGTAAATTTCTACAAAAAGATAAATCCATAATTCAGTGGGCACTGATCCCAAAAGAAAACTTTGGGAGTCTTACAGAAAAAAAATTGCTTCAGCTCAGGCTGAATCGCATAAAAGAAAAACTGAATGTTGGCTTCCAACCAAGTATGAGATTTTGGGTGTTGAGCTCATCCCGCTCACACTTGAAAAATTCTTGCTTCTAGATGCTATCCAAAGCCCTGTCTTGCGAGGATCGGATGCAGGAGGGCAGGATATTATAAACTTTTTGTGGATATGCTCTAAGCAATTTGTGGAAGATGCTGAAGAGCTAGAAAAATTCCGTGAAGTGATGCAGGAAAAAAGAGCCAATGCAGAAGTATTCCAAGAGATAGATGAATACTTAACCGACAGCTTTTTTCTTTCAACCTCCAAAGGTGATGATTCAGACGAAGGAGAGAATTTTATTGCTAGTATAATTGATCTCTTGGCTTCGCAATACAGTTGGCGACTGAATGAGATCATGCAGTTACCGCTAACCCAAATCTTCCAACTCTGTGGAAGTATCAGTAAAAGACTAACATTACAGGCAGGTGGTACTTATGTCCATTTTGACCCAATTACTGATGAGATAAAAGCAGAATATCTCAAAAAAGTTAGAGAGCTAAACTAATGAGCAAGTTTGCACTTACAGCACTTTTTAAAGCAGATTCTTCTGACTTTGTGGCAGGAACGGAAAAGTCACAAAAAGCAGGAGCTAAATTTAGCGGATTCCTGAAGGGTGCTCTGATTGGGGCTCTTGTCGCCGCAGGAGCGGCTCTTGTAAAATTTGCTTCGGATTCCGTAAAAAAGTTTATGGAATTTGAAAAGAAAATGGCTGAAGTTTTCACTCTTATTCCAAATGCTTCTAAAAAAATGCGAACAGAGCTCACAGAAGGAGCTAAAGAAATTTCCAAAGCATTTGGGACAGACTTGGTAGACAATGTCCAAGCCATGTACAATGCTCTATCAGCAGGAGTTCCAAAAGAAAATGTAGTGGACTTTCTGAAAACAGCGAGCACAGCGGCCAAAGGTGGTGTAACAGATTTAAACACAGCAGTGGGAGCCATAACCACTGTGATGAATAGTTATGGGAAATCTGCTGAAGAAGCAGGCGATATTAGTGATTCGCTTTTTGTCGCCGTCAAAGGTGGTGTAACAACTTTTGGTGAGTTAGGAAGTGAGATCGGAAAAGTAACACCAATTGCTTCTGCATTAGGAATGGAATTTTCCGATGTCACTGCCATGTTTGCAGATTTGACAGCAAAACTTGGGGCAGGCAAAACTGCGGAAGCAGGAACGCAACTGAAGGCGATGCTTGCTGAACTTTCCAAAGAGACGGGAATTGCTTCAAAAAACTTCAAAGAATTTACAGGAATCGCGTTCACAGATTTCATCAAAAATGGAGGAAGTGTTAAAGATGCTCTGTTAGCTTTGCAAAGAGCGGCGGATCAGAATGGAAAATCCATGATAGATATGTTTGGTTCTATCCAAGCAGGTCAAGCGGCTCTAAATTTGGCGAAGGATGGTGCTCAAGGTTTGACACAAAAATTGGAAGATCAAAAAACAAGAGCAGGAGCCACAAAAGATGCACACGACGAAATGGCAAAGACCTTTGACAATCAGGTAGCCAAAGCCATGCAAAGAGTTAATGTAATGATTGTCGACTTAGGAAAATCCTTTAAATCACTAGGAGGCGGAGGTGGTGGCATAATTGATACTCTGTTAAGCTTATTTGAAAATCTAGTCGGTTATTTTAAAAACGCGACTAAAGATGGTGATGCTCTTTCAGGAGTTTTTGAGATCATGCAGGGTGCTGTAAATAAAGTGGTAAAAGTTATAGCCGTTTTAACTAATAGTTTTCGTCTTTTGATGAACCAACTAAACCTAATCATGGCAGGTTTGGGTTCTTTCAGTGACATCATGGATGCAGTGTTTAGCCCAATTTCTGACATCATTGATGGAGTGATAGATGCTGTGGGTACTTTAGCCACTGCAATGGCAGACCCGCTAAACCCAAGTTCATGGTCAAAAGCAAAGGACGAAATTGGAAAAATCATTGATGAAGTTGGGCAGAAGTTTGAAGATTACCCAAAGACGGTAGGCAAGGCTATGGACAAGGCAAATGCTGATCTAAATGATGCTTGGGATGATTACAAAAAAACCAATACCGATGCAATGAAGGAGATCGGTGATATTTTAAAAGAAGAAGGAAATTGGGCATTTTTAGACCCTGACAAAGTTTTAGCCGACAACATGAAAAATGCTACGGCTGAAGCAATGAAAATTGCAGAAGAAAATGAAAAGATCAGGAAGATAGAAGAAAAGCGAGCTGAAGTCCAAGCCAAGCAAGCAGAGCTATTGCAGAAAGCCATTGATAACCAAGCCAAGATGAAGGAGAAGAAAGAACAAATCTTAAACTTGGAAAAACAGCAAAAAGCCAAAGCAGAAGAAATTAACGGGCTTTTAAAAGCTCAGGAACAGCTCAACGGAAAAATAAAACAAAGACGGGCTGAGATTAAAAAGATAATCCAAGAGGAAGCTACATTGCACAACGATGCTCTTGGAATTTTAGATAAACTAGCACAAAAAACCAATCTTCGTGCGAGAGATGAAAGAAGAATAGCTGAACTCAAAGACATGATCGCCAAAAAAGCACAATTGGCGAATGATGCAACTGATGACGGCATAGCTAAATTAAAAGCTCATCGAGATGCTCTGTTACTGATTAAAGAAACAGAGATTGAAAGAGCAATGAAGGTCAAGGGGCTCACTAGGGAGCAGGCGGAGGAGTTTGTTAAGTCTAGCAAAGTCATTCAACAAATTGATAAGGGAATTGCAGGCACTAATAACAGATTGAAAAAAGCAATTGAGCACCAAAAAGGATTTAATAAAAAGGTGCCCGAAGCCAAAGTGGCAATCAATGGAGTTATGGTGGGAGCAGAAAAATTGGCAGGCAAAATTAAAAATGCCAAAGCAGAACAGCAGAACCTCACAGCAAAGACAAAAGAAGCCAAGCAGGGCTTTGCGGATATGGGAGCAGAAGCCACCACAATCCAAGAAAATCTTAGAGATGTGGCACAGGAATTGGATTCAGTAAAATTTGGTGCTGATGATTTAAAAATTGATGCAGAAGGGGCAAAGCAAATCCCGACTGAAATGGAGAAAGCAAAAGACATCATGGAGGAGATAAACCAAAAGGCAGAAGAAAACGGATTGGTTAAGCTCGCGAACATGGGTTCTATTGATGTAAATACCTCTTCGCCAATTCCTGTTGAAGTCAAAGACCTCAAGTTCGATAAAGATGCTCTGAAGAAAGTAGCAGACGGGTCAAAGAAACTTTTGAAGCCTGCCAATCAAACTGCCAACTCTCTGAAAAGTATCGACAAAACCTTAAAGGGATATTTTGTAAATCAATAAACTATGTATGAAATTTACGAAAATTTGGTAGATGCCCCTGATGGCAACGGATTCTGTGAAGCTTATTTGCTAACACCTCAACCCGAATGGGTTTTTCCATTTGATAGAGACAAGACAGCCAAAACCTATACTGATCGGTATGTCCAAAGATATGATTGCTTTACCGCTCAGGAAGTTGGTACACCACACCCGTCTTTAAAAAAGCAAATTAGTGGCACTATAGAAGTAAATAATGGGAGCACTTCTGTGATTGGGAATGCGACCCAATTCACATCAGATTTTCTAGTTGGTGATTTGATATGGATTAATGGAAATAAATGCTTTGTGGGTTCAGTAACAAGTGACACGGAATTAGTGCTTACAGAAGATTATTTGGGTGTAAATATTTCAGGTACTTCTGCTTTTAGAGCGGAAGCCTATCTCACTAGGGAAGATAGTCTCGAAGTCGGTGAGGACGGGCTGTTAAGGTTCAATCGGATATACTCCACAATACCTGAAGGTAGAACAGAATATGGAACAATTGGTTTTAGTTTCCCTGCTTTTAAAAACAATTCTGCCGACACAACCACAATTAGAAGTTCTTTCAATGAAGTAGTGGTGACCAAGCAGATATTTTCCTATATTAGAACCAATGACCCCAACACGGATTTGGTGATTAATTCCAAATTTAAAATCACAGACCCATCTTCTAACATTGTCAGTTTTGTCGCGAGTGACACGACTCCCAACCTCACTGCGTATCAAGGATTTGTTTCGAGCTCAACGAATATCAGGAGTGCAGAAACTAGAGTGACACCTTATGCAGGTAATATTTGGGAATTACTTGACCAAGAAATAGTAGCAAAGTGAGTTGGTATTTCTCAGAGCTTCAGAAGGGTAGTACACCGACACTACTCCAAGCAGGATTTGCCAATAAAGTTTTAAAAGCTCTAAATGCTTTGGGTAACATCACCATTGCTCCCGATTCTGATGATCGTGTGGAATATTCGGATGAAGGTGTTTACATTTATTACAAAAATACTGCCCAAGATTTAACAACAGAAATATCAATGGTTGATCCTGACGATATTACCAAAAAAGTTACAATCACCATAGAAAATGGGATGATAACGGCAGTGACAGAGGGGTCATCAGGCTATGAAACCAAGTCAGTGGAAATCTGTGAAGGGGACTCCACTGCAACTTACGATTTTGTAGTTAAATCATAGATAGATGTGGCATTTTTCATCCAACCAATCGGAGGCGAATGCTGTGATGATCCGTGTTCCAAAAAAGAGAATGCCTGTGATGAATGTTGCCCATGTAATTTAGAAGATTATCTAAACCCAAATAATTCATTTTATTGGGTAACTTATGAACAACAAGAGGTGGAGTCCAATGAGACTTCGACAGGTTGCACCAAATCCTTTGCTGTTGCCCAAAGTTATGATGTCATGGATGTTAGTGGCTGTGATATTGGCGATATATCTTTTTCCAAAGAGTATGATGCGTGGAGGAACGGATCAGCTTTTTTGCCAAGCTCAGGTGGGTGTCGCTCACCTTTTGGCGATTACTATGATTCAGACAATAAATTAGTCGGTTCTTTAGTCAGAAATTTAGATTCCATAACCTATGTAAAAGAAGGTGGGCTGATTGCAGATTATAATTGCGACAACTGCACGACTACTATCACACGGGATTGCACAAGGTATGAACTGACAGAAGACGAATGTGCCGACGGATTACCTTTGTGTGATGATGTAGACAAGCCCTGTGATGCTTGCGATCAGCCATGTTGCACAGGTTCAGAGCCAATTTGCGGGCAAGGAAGCCAAGGATCAGGAACCCAAGGATCAGGAACCCAAGGAAGTGGACCCCAAGGCAGTGGTCCATGTTGTGAAGAAACCAATGATTGTTGCCCGCAAACACCATGTTGCCCACCCAATTCTGACCCATGTGGAGGAGCACCATGCTGTGGAAGTGGTGTGTCCAATCCACCAACTTGTGGCAGTGGAGTTCAAGGAAGTGGAACCCAAGGAAGCGGGCCATGCTGTGATGAAACAAATGACTGCGATCCTGATCCCTGCTGTGATGAAGACCCAAACTGCGAATGTGAACCATGTTATGATGGTGGTCCATGTGAAAAAACTTTATGTGAAGAAACAGAAGAAACCGAATGTACAGATAATACATTCACAGAACCAACAAGCCCAATAGAACCATGAGTTTCGTATCAGAAGACGGAAGGAGAACACTTATATTCGAGGCAGGAACTTGTAAGCAGGGAGAAGGAAGCCCATCAGGTGGCTCAACAGAAGAAGAGCTTAACAAGTCTGCAAAAAGTACCTACGGGAAAAAGCTCGAACCCACTAATCCAAAGAAAGGACAAGAGCAATTCGAGAACTTTAGTGGACCATCTCCATGTTCAGGTGATAATCACTGATGCAAATTTAGCTAGATAGAATCGGTTTTGTATGGTATCAGACATTTGTGATTACCGCATACCAAGAAATTAGCAAATGGAACGACTTTAATAAGTGGGCTATTGATGATGAAATGCAAAAAGTCCAAATCATGGACAGCAAGAGATTGGACAAAACAACAGATGAAGTCGAAAAAATTAAATTCTTCCAACAAGGTGACTTTCCGAAAACCCAACACGGCATCTTCAATCCTTCAGTGGTTCAATTTGGAAATTACCTGAAATTCATATTCCGCTGTGAGCCTTCACAGGCAACTTGGTCAGGTTATTTTATGACTGACAAAGGAGTTCCCCAAATCTCGACAGGTGAACTTACTCAGGACGGATTACAAGTGAATCCACCAAAGCCTGTTTATTCGGGAATGCCATTATCATGTCGCCCTGAAGATTGGCGATTGTTCTTATTTAGAGAAAAAATCTACACCAATTTCACGAATTATTTTTACTTAGACAAAAAGTGGCCACAGAAAACGGTTCACTGCCGTACTGCTATTGGTGAGCTCACAGAAGATAGAATCATTTTTCTCCAAGAGATGAGTTGCAGTGGAGTACAGGTAAAAATGAACAAAGAAGAAAAAAATTGGGTATTCTTCGAGGACAATGACAAACTTTACGCGATCTATTCTATTGAACCATTTGTAACCTTTTTGGTAGATGAAAATTGGCAGATAAATAAAATGCAAAGTAGAGAGATAAGGTTCAATCGGTTGGGATACCGATACCTATCATGCTCAACAAATCCAATCCTTGTAAATTTTCCAAAACTTGGAGAATGCTTTTTTATGTTTTGTCACCAATTCCTGACCCCTAAAGGTAAAGGGAGTCGCAATAGAACTTACTACCAACATGGTTTAGTATTTAGAAAATCAGACCACAAACCTATTGCATGGACTCCAATGCCAATGACAGGAGGAGGTGTGGCAATTGGTGGAAGACATGACGGGGTGGTCTATTTTTCGGGAGCTTTTCAGGACGAAGCCAACATTTATGCCACTAGTGGTGAAGGTGATTCCAATTGCGCCATTTACAGATTCCCAATATCACTGATTGAAAAAAACCTTAGAAAAATATGATTTTATCCAAGCAATTTATAGAGCAAGAAATCAAAACCCAAAAATGGGGGCAGAGGTTAAAGAAATTCATTAACAAAAATGCGGAGCTAGAAGGGGACAGCTACCACATAGATAAGGAAAGTTGGGATAACTTTTTAGTAGATGTTGGAATTAAAAAAATGAGAGGTGTTGGTGATGTGATTGCCAAGGTAACCAAAGCAGTTGGGATTCAGCCCTGTGGAGGTTGCCAAAAGAGAAGAAAAAAACTTAATGAAAGGATGAAGTTTGAATAGTTTTTGCCATATCCCAAAGAATGCAGGTACTAGCATTAGAAAAATCTTTAATCCTCCAAAGCTAGTAGGGGAACAGCACGCGTGCTTGCAGGAAATTTACGATAATGTCGGATTCGACAAATTTTATAATCAAAAATTCTTAGTAATTGTCAGAGACCCATTAGAGAGATTGTACTCATGGTGGAATTACCATAAATCTCAAAACCACATCCAACAATTTTATCACAAAGACTTCAATGATTGGGTCAAAGCAGGTTGCAGGCATCATTGGGTAACATCACCATATTTTGGGTGGAAGCACGGGCTAAAATACGATGCTTATCTTTTTGCACCAATAAACCAACAGAATTTCTATCTAGTTGGGGGAAAATGCCCTCAGAATATTTTATTCATTAAACAGGAAGATTTGGGGAGAAAATGGAATGAAGTTAAAAAGTTCTTTGGCAAAGATGCAGAATTGAAAACCCACAATGATTCCAAAAAGTCAGAAAGTTGGAGGAGCACCATCTCGCCTACTGCTGAAAGACTAGCCTTGGAGCTATGTAAAACCGACTACAATGCCCAAACCCGAGTACTACCATGAAAATATTCCAAAACAGCGTAATACACACCTTTTGGACGGCAGAAAAAGAATCTCCATGGCATTACATTGGGCAGGCTTCGGAAAAACTACTCAAATATTATGCAAACTTCCATAAATATGGTTTTTTAGCACATCACCAAAGATATATCCCAAATATGGTTCATGCTTGGGATAAAATACCAATTTTGCTAAATTCATTTGAAGAAAATGACGCAGATTGGCATGTGATCTTTGATGCAGATATTTTTATTTTAAATTTCAAGCACAGCTTAGATGACCTGCTAGGGCACTTCGTCCGCAAAAATCCCAAAAGAATTATTTTAACGGGCTCAGATTGGAAATACCCAATAAATGCAGGAGTTTTGGTCTGCCACAGAAGCTCACAGAAAATATTGGAAGCTGTTAACCAACTGAGAGGGGCAAGCCCGTCAGGTTTATATGAGCAAGGATGTTTACAGGTATTGAGAGAAGCAAGTGGGGAAGTCGAAGAGCAGGTCTGTCCTGTGCGTCATAGAATTTTGAACAGCTATTCACCTCATTATGGGCAGGAGTTTTTGGGAGGATGGCGAGAGCATGATTTTTTGGTTCATTTTGCAGGGTGGAAAGCTCCAAGCATCATTGAATTTTTGGGAAATTCTCTGACAGACCAATATTTATCTGCATCTGCGGTGCAAGAAGGGATCAATAATTCACTCTTAACTGCACAAAACCAAATCCTAAAAAAGCGTAAGTTGACAAAAAATGATTTGTAATGGCAGAAATAGGAGAAAATACCCAAGTGAAGGCAAATATCGCTTTCATGGCGAAAGTTATAGCAATTGTCGGATCCGCAGTGTGGGGTTACTCAGTTATTTGGAATAAAATTAATACAATAGAAGTTCAAATGATGAGAATTGACCATGAGCTCCGCTTAAATTCGGAATTTAGGATTAAATGGCCAAGAGGTGAGTTGGGGTCTCTGCCCGATGATGCTGAACAAAATATGAGATTAAATTTGCAACAGCAACGAATAGATAAGCTAGATAGTTGGGTTGACGGATTGCGATTCCAAAGATCAAAACCCGAATAACCATGTTTGAGCTTTTAACTTTATTTTTAACAGGAGGCGGAAGTGCGGCAATGGGCTCACTTCTCAAAGGATTTTTTGGAGCTTTTAGTGATGCAAGACAACAGAAATACGAACTTGAATTGGCGAGAGAAACACGAAGCAATGAATTTGCGGTATCGTTTTTTCAGCAACTTAACAATGGCGAGGGCGGGGCTTTTACCCGTGCTACTCGGAGGATGTTGGCTCTTATCGGGATGTCTACACTTTCGTTCGTCACAATCATCACAGCCGTCTTTCCATCAGCACCAATTCTCTCAACAACTAATCTCACAGGAGAAGGAAAAAATGAGATCTTTTTCGGGCTTATCAGTTTTCAAGCAGAGCAAGCCAATTTGGTCATCACCACAGGGCACATCTGCCTCTTCCAATGTTCGGTCGTGTTGCCGATGATTGTTGGATTTTATTTCACCCCCGGAGGAAGAAGATAATTATGGAATCATTAAGTGAAGTTTTACATTACGCATGGATCGCGAGTTTTGGGATCATTAGTTATTTCCTGAGAGATGTACATGGAAAATTTAAGGAAAGTGAAGGAAAAATTCTACAGCTCCAATTAGAAGTGCAAAAACAAGGAACAGAAAACGATGCTCTATTTAAAAGGATGGATGAGGTTAAGCACCAACTCAGAGACCTGAACGGCAAGCTAGACCAATTTTTAGTGCATTTTACCAATTCAAATCGAGGCTGAAGGGTATCAGTGCCAATAAACCGCACTGAAGGGTAAAGGACATATAGTGTCCATCAGTAATTGGTGATATTTAGAAAATTTCTTGCAAGAAATCAGGCAATGGAATAAGGATTAATTATTGTTCTTTGATGAGCTCCCATGTTGATAGGGTACAGCATGGGGGCTTTTCTATTTTTGGTAGCCATGAAAAGAATCTACAAAAATCATCTAAAGGCTTTACAAAGGTTTTGTAGAGTCTTTATGTGGTGTTTTTTAACCCTCAACAAAGGACAATAAATGAAAGATGAAAAAGAAAAGGGAGAGCCCCTCACAGACTCTCCCTCTAAGTTAGAAACTCAAACAAATGATATTAATAATGGTATCGTCAACCTACTAACCATTGATTCAAAAAAATTCACGAATCTTTATTCTTTAGAGATTTCGGGGATGATTGAAAAAAGAGGTCATGGAAGTTTTAAGGCTTCCTATTTAAGTTGGGCAAATGCCATAAAATTACTCAAAACAAATCTGCCAAATTTTCTAGTAGATTTTGAAAAAACAAAAGACGGAAATTATGTTCACTCACTTAATTTGGATGGTGAGCCAACATATTACTTACTGCCCTATCTCACTAACGGAAAGGATCGGACTCCTGCTGATTTTTTCCCTATAATGGATAATAAATTCGGTCCAATAAAATATCCGTCTGTTCGTGATGTAAATGATTCAATGCAAAGAGCTAAAGCCAAAGTGATTGCGACTCATACAGGAATTGGGCTCAGTTGTTATATTGGTGAAGATGTTCCAAGTCAGGAAAAAATTGACCAAGCTAAAGAAATGGAAAGCATTGATAGAGTAGAACCATTGAAAAAGCCAATGAGGTCATTTGATTCAGGAGACATGGTAGATTTAGAAGTACCATTCAAAGAGAAAGAAGAATGTAAAAACCTTGGAGCTAGATGGAATAAGGAACGGAAGATTTGGCAAATCAGTGCAGATAAATTGAAGTCAGACCCTGACAGCTTCGCGAAGTGGGTAGAAAAAACAGAGGAAGAAATTCCGATGTCCCCGCCCGATGAAATTGCTGAACAGACAGCAGGAGACGAAACCGCACCTGACTTGGATGAAGATGTCCCATTCTGAGAGCCCTACTGACACCGCAGACCATAGACTAAAAAAGATCGAGGAAATTTGCCTGTTAAGCTGTGCAAATATGAACCTTACAAGCTTTGAGCGATCCTTTGTGAAAGAAGTCTATGATCTAACCCAAAACAGCGACACCTTTAACCATGAGGAGTTCCTGAAGCAATCAGCAGAAACCATAAAAAAATTATCAAATGAACATTGAACCAAAAACAAAAGTTGGAAAAGAAAAACCCAAAGAAGAAATTTCCACCCGTGTAAACATAGGAGTGGTAAAACAAATACAGCTCCAATTAACGACTGCTCAGTTTAACCTAATAGGTAGGGCACTCAGTGGTAATATGAGCCTCAGTGAAATTGCAATTGCCAAAGAACTGAGCTTAGAGATGCTCAGAAACTATATTCGGTTTTCTGAAGCTCATAACAAGCAAAACAAATCCATGTTAAACCATTTGGAGGAAACAGCATGAAAAAGAGATTCACCGACATCCAAATTTGGGAAGCTCCATGGTTTAGAAAATTAAACCCTGATTCTAAATTATTTTTTTATTTTATCACAAGTCGATGTGATGATGCAGGAATTTGGGAAATAGACGAAGAAGCCTTCGCTTTTTATTCCAAAGTAGAAACTCCATTTAAAGAATTAGTTCAGAGCCTTGGGGATCGCATTCAGTATTTATCAGATACGCATTTGTGGATTAAAAAGTTTGTAGAGTTCCAATATGGTGAATTATCAGAAACTGCCAAACCTCATCAGCCTGCTATAAGAAGTCTCAGGAAATATGGATTATTTAAAGGCTCTACAAAGGCTTTAGAAGCCGTTAAGGATAAGGATACGGAACAGGATAAAGAAAAGGAAAAGGAAAAGGATATGGTTTGTCGTTCAGTAATTGAAAAATACCATCAAATTTTACCAAATCTAAAATCCTGTAAGAGCTTGGGAAGTAAAAGAAAAAGAGCAATCCTCGCGAGGTTCAATCAGGTTGGAGAAATTGAAAAATTCGAGGAAATATTCAACAAGGTGGCAAAGTCGGATTTTCTCTTAGGGAAAGTAAAGGATTGGTCTGCGACACTAGATTGGATCATCAAGCTAGAGAATTGGGAAAAAATAGACGAAGACCAATATGATTCCCAAAAACCACAACCATTAACCCAAAACGATCATGCAAGGGGATTCTCAGGAAATTAAAAAATTGGGAGATCAACTCAAATCAGATGAGAGAACAATCCAACGAATTTGTAAAGAAACAGGGAAAGAATTTTCTCTGAAGCAATACAATTGGGGTGGAGGTTGGTTTCCTGATACCCACTACTGCCCTGAGGTGGAAGACCGAAAACATTCTGAATTTATTCAGAAAGAAAAGGAACAGGAAAAGCAATCCGTTGCAGAAGCCCTCAACCTTAAATATCGGACTGAGTGCCCTTCTATCATGCGAGAGTTTGACCCAAATAAACTTCATTCACATAACTTGGAAAAACCAAAAAATTGGAAGTATGGGAAAATGGGTTTGTTAATGCATGGGACTAGTGGTCTCGGAAAAACCCGATGTGTTTGGCGAATCCTGAGAAAACTGAGTAAACAGGGCATAAAATGGGAATACATAACGACGCGAAGATTGCAGGAAGATTTGAAGTTTAAGTACGGGGTCAATAAAACCGCAATACTAGACCGAATCACAGCCGTAGCTGTTTTAGCCTTAGATGATTTGGGGAAAGAGAAACAGGAGGCGGAGTGGGAATCCAATATTTTCGAGATAATCGACAGGAGAACAAATCGAGGTTTACCTTCTATTATCACGACAAACTATGTTGGAGAAACTTTCTCACAAAGGTTCAAAGACTTAGAGCTTGCCAATGCTTTGATAAGGCGATTAGACGAGTTCTTCATTGATGCACCTTTCACAATAAAAAGCGATGGATAAGGAGGAAGAAAAACCAAGTTCTCGGATTCCAAACTATCAGAATCCGAATCTGCGCCACATGAGAATCGTAAAGAGATCGAGAAGAACATCAGATGAAAAAGACCGATACATTTGTTTCTACTTCACTGATCCCTTCAGGAAGGGAAGTTTTGAGCTGTTAGCCACTAATGCGGAATCTGCTAGAAAAACGGCTGAGATAATTTTGCGTTGGAAATGATTCAAAATTTCTTTATCCCATGTGAGCCCCCAAAAGCCACACATCAAAGCGCGATTAGAATCTTTCGTGGAAAAAATGGTGGTTTCATTGGGAAATCAAAGAAGGGAATTGAGACTGAAAAAAAACTGAGATACCTACTCTATGAACATCGCCCCGTGAAACCTCACACGGGAGCGGTGTCATTAGAGGTGGATTGGATTTATCCTTACAAAAAATCTGAGCTCAAAAAAAATTTAGGAAAAAAAATTCCATGTACTACCCGCCCCGACTGTGACAACTTAGCAAAATTTTTCTGTGACTCTTTGGAAAAATTAAAATTCTTCAGCAAAGGCGATGCTCAAATTTATTCACTTAGATTCAGAAAATTTTATTTTCAGGAAAGTGGCATAAAAGTTCAAATTGTCTCCACATAAATTATCCAAACTTTGAGTCAATAACATTGGCTATTTTTTTCGCAAATAACTATCGTGCTTTAGGTGTCAATAATTACCATAGTCGCAATATTATTTTTCTTGGGTGTATTAGCTTATTATTTGTACGCCTGACGAGCTGTTTTTCAGGTCAAAAAATCCTTTAAATCGGAAAAAAGATCGGTTTTTTCAAAGAAATTTGGGGAAATTCGCCCGACTAACGGGACTGAAGGGTAAGCCAAATATTGAAGAAACTTTTCACCTGTAAAAAATTAGAAGTTGACCTGAAGTGTCGGTTTTTTCATACTTTAGAAATAATCACCACATGACCTTAACATTAAAAATTTTACTTTTCACCGCAGTTTCAATCTTTGAGACCGCAAATTACAAAAAACCTAATATAGAAAATCACCACAATGAAACTACCAACAAACTATCTTCCTAAATATCGTCAAAATGCCCGCCTTATTAGAAGGTTGCACAGGCTCAAAGGATTACTTTCACGATATTCTGAAACTCACAGGCTTTACACAGAGTGGAAGCAGGAGTTCTATTTCTTCACAGAAAAAAGATTTTATTTCCCTGAAGTTCAAGAGTTCAAGAAACAAATTACAGCCTAATAAAAATGAACTTAGAAAAGCTTTTCAAAAGGTACTTAGAATTAGAAGAAAAACAGAGAATAAAAAAAGAAAATTATCTCAATAAATACCACCTGCCGTTAACTTATACAAAACCTTCTGTCTCTAAAGCTTGTCAAAATGCTTTTTTATCTCACAGAAAAAAATTCAACTCACTAGAACAAACAAAAAAAGCAGAAGTGAACGACATTCTTGGCGGAATGTGGATCAAAGCTTAAAAAA
>JAAHTH010001044.1_pt1 | contig 25110 bp, 33 predicted proteins | sample 6116091 | NCBI WGS metagenome assembly JAAHTH01 (sample SAMN13939990, study PRJNA603662) | sponge metagenome | isolation source: marine sponge | host: Mycale hentscheli | place: New Zealand | collected 2006
AAACAGGTGACAACTACAAAAACAGTTTTAAACAATCAGATTCTTTTGAACTATTTGACTCACTACAAAAAACAGGCTGTAAATTTGCCTATTCAGAATTTAACCACCCCTTTATTTTACAGCAGGCAAAAGAACGCAATTTGAACGTTCACATTATAGGAGAAAGACAGAACCTGAAGAACAGAAGAACTGAAATACTTGTAACTAATTACGAAAATAATCAGCTAAAATTATTCTAAAATGATACTTAGAAGGTTAGGAAACAAAAAAAAGATAGCTAAGAAAATTCAAAAATATTTCCCTGAACATAAAATATACATCGAACCGTTCTTCGGTGCAGGCGGAATGTTTTTTAATAAACCGAAAGCAAAGTATAATATTGTTAATGATTTGGATTCAGATGTTTTTAACCTGTTTCAGGTGGTAATGAATCAGAAAGAAGAATTAGAACGGGCTTTTTATATGATGCCGATTCACTCGGACTTATTAAATTATTGGAAGCAGAACAAAGAAACAGAACCAATAAAAAAGGCGCTTAGGTTTTTGTTGATGTCAAATTTCGGATACATGGGGAAACCCGATTCTATTCATTATATAGACAGGCCAAATAAACAAAGATTTTTTAATGTAATGAATGAATGTTATAATTTTCTGAATGAAAAAGATATAAAATTCAATAATAAAAATTTTGATGTTTTTTTAGATTCAATAATACCTATAAAAGACAAAAGCAAAAAAAAAGATATTTTTATCTACTCAGACCCGCCGTACCTTCAAACAGGTGACAACTACAAAAACAGTTTTAAACAATCAGATTCTTTTGAACTATTCGACTCACTACAAAAAACAGGCTGTAAATTTGCCTATTCAGAATTTAATCACCCGTTCATACTTCAGCAGGCAAAAGAAAGAAATTTGAACGTACATATAATAGGGGAACGGCAGAACTTAAAAAACCGGCGTACTGAAATATTAGTTACTAATTACGAAAATAATCAGCTAAAACTGTTTTAATTTCCTGAAGTTTTTGTATATTTATGGCAGCACCTGACAGCGCTAAACACAAAACACAACAACAAAAAAGACAGATAAAAACAAAGATTTCTTATAAGTTTTAAAAGGCTATTAAGAAGAATTTAAGCAAAAATTTTGCGGTTTCGTTGTTGTGTACCGCTGGTTCGTCAGGCTGCTTTTTTTCTTCTTGGTAGCCTTTTTTTTATTCAAAAATTTAACTAATTACAATGAAAAGAGATTTTAAAGGTATTTGGATACCTGCTCACATTTGGCTTAATAAAGAACTTTCATTAATTGAAAAGTGCTTCCTGGTTGAAATAGATTCTTTAGATAATAAAGCCGGCTGCTTCGCTTCCAATGCTTATTTTTCTGACTTCTTCAGTATATCAAAAAGCAGATGTTCACAGATAATAAACAGCCTGAAGAAGAAAAATATTTTAACAATTGAATTTGAATATAAAGATAAGCAGATTGTTAAACGGGTATTAAGAATATTAAAGGGGGGTGTCAAATTTTCTAAAGGGGGGTATTTAGAAAATGCTAAGGATAATAATACAAAAATTAATAATACAGATATTAATAAAGAAAGAGTAAAAGAAAAAAACACACCCAAAGAAAAAGAACTCAAAACTGAAATTAAAAAACTAAAAAAACAGCTTCAGCAACAAAAACAGCCCCGCCAAATTTCAGACAGCTTTTCTACTTCCTTAGATATTACCTTAAATAATTTTAAATTTTCAGATGAATTTTCAGCCGGCCTTCAGGAAAGTATTTTATCTTATTGGAATTACTTACAGGAAAAGAAAGGCCCAAAATGGGGAAGTGTCACAACAATAAAGGCGCAGCTTCAAAGATTTCAAAAGCTGATTAAAGAATTTAGTGATCTTCAGATAACACAAAGCATAAACGAATGCATTGAAAGGGGAAATATTTCTTTTAATCCTAAATGGACTATTAACAGAATTAAAAAAACACAACAAAATGAAAAACGAACTAACAACAGTACAGAAGAATCAAAAAGCCTTAATCAGCATTTTGAAGACTACATCAAAAGCGGTGAATCTGCCACAGCTAACTTTTTTAACAATGTTAGATGGGAAGATTGCTAATATTAGAAATACTCTAAAAAGCGGCGGCCCTGGAGAAAAGAAACAGCTTTATAATAATCTGAATAAAGCCGTTTTATTTTTAGCGAATAATTATACAGGCGCAAATTTTAAGCGGCCGCTGTCTGAAGAAAATAAAGAAATTATTGAAAGCTGTACTGAATTTATTGTTTCAATGTTTCCTATGTTAGCGCCTGCTGAATTAAAAGAAGCTTTCAAATTGGCAACAGCCGGAAAACTAAAAGATATTAATATTACAACCTATTACGGAAAATTTACAGTTCAGATTTTAGGGGATATATTAAAAGCTTATCTGAAATTAAGAAACAAAGCACTTTCAAAATATGAAAATCAGCTCCAAATTGAGCAAAGCAGAAAAGAAGATATAAACAAAGATTCAAAAAATGCTTTAATCCGCACAGAAATTGCCCAAATTTACAGCGAAATGAAAAAGCAGTATATTGATAAGGGAATTTTAAAAGAGTCGAAAATACGGGCTTTTTGGGCAAAGATACTTATTGAAGAAAAGATTATTCAATTTACCAAAGCAGAAAAACGGGCCATATGGAATGAAGCCCGCACCAAAACACAAAAGAATCTTAAAGAAGAATTATCTTATAACATGAATTTAAAAGGCCCTGAAAAAATAAAGATCAGAAACATATTAAAAGATTTGAACACCCAACAGAAAAACGAAAATTTTGAAGCGGCGGTAATTGCTGAATATAGCAGGCTGTTAATTATTAAAAGTATAATATTATGAGTGAAAAATATATAAATCTGCTTTTTAATAATTATAAATATTGGACTGCCAAAGCCGGCGGTTATGCAAAAGCTTATATAAATGCAGATACAACAAAAAAGAATATATATAAAATAAAGCTAAATTTATGCAATTATCAAAAATACAGATATTTTGAAAAATGGGCTGATTTGGCAGGAATTGACATAAACAAAATACCTAAATATTCTATATAAAACAGCCTTTACTATTTACTACTAAAACGTAAAGAACGTAAAGAACGTAAAGACAGTAAAAAAAGCACTTATGAACATCTACGAACAAATAAAAGAACAGTACAACCTGAAGCCTGAAGAAGCCGAAAGAGTAGAAAAGACAGTAAAACAAAAAATACAGCAGGCGCTGAAAATTAAATACAGAATGCAACAACAGCCGCAAAACTTCACAGTAAAAAATTTCTTTGTTCATCTGATTAAATTATCAATTTGTTTTAATATAGAAATTGATTTAAAAAACAAAAGCTTTAATATATCACATGAAAGAGTATAAAAACAAATACGGTTATTTTCCTGCGGCCCTGGTGGCTGTTGTTTCTGCTTTGATCTTTATAATTTACAAATTCTTTGAATTATTGGCTGAATTGTAAAAAGTTTAAAAATAATAGTACAAATATTAGGATATTTGGTAAAAGTTATATTATATTTGTTCTGTACTTAATTTTTTTTAACACAACAAACACAACAACAATGAAAAATTTTAATATTTGGCTTTATGCCGCAGCCGCTTTACTTTTAATATTCTTAACTTCTTCAAAACAGCCCGCACCTTCAGCGCCTGCTGTAAAGATCACTAAACCAATAGAACCAAAACAGCCCGCAATATTTGCAGGAAGAACAGACAAAGCCCCGAAAAACAGCCGCCTGAATTGTGGGCTTCCTGTCGGCCGCAATTGGTTGACCCGTAACGAATGGAAGGGTAAAAGCCTGAACAAAACAGAAAAAGCCTGTTTCAAAAAATGGAAACAGAATTATATAAAACAGTTTATTAAGCACTTCGGGGCTGAAGTACAGAAGGAAGTACAGCAGCCGAAATTTTCAAGTATTCCGGCTTCCTTAGTTATAGCACAGGCAATAATTGAAAGTCAGTTTAACACATCAAAATTAAGCAAAACAGCTAATAATATTTTTGGCCACAAATACAGGAAACCGAAGAAGGGTAAAAAGCTTTTTATTGGTATAGATGAAAAAGAGCCTTTTGTAATTGCTTCAGATGATAGCCCAAAAGACAAATTCAGGAACTATAAAAATCAATGGTTTTGTATAAGGGCGCACAGCTATATACTTTTAAGATATGCCAAAAGGATAAAAGGCCGGCCAAATTTACAGAAGTTTTTAATTGCTTTGTGCGGGGCTGATAATACAAAAGATTCTAAAAAATATGTTTCTGAAGGCGGCACAGTTTACGCTACTTCCTGCTTAAAAGGTAAATGTTATAGCCAAAAACTAAAAGAAATAATTGATTTTTATAACCTGGAAAAGTTTGATAAATGAATGAAAAGCAGTATAAAAAACAGATAAAACTTTTAAAAGAAGAAAATGAACTTTTGAAAAATATTATAATTGACTTTGACAAAAGGTCAAAAAATATGCTTTCTTTTCTTAAGATCACAGAAACAGAAAAAAATGAAAGCAGGGCTGAAATTCTTCAATCAAAATTTAATAATACTTTAAAAGAAAACGAACTTTAAAAAGCTGCGGCCCTGAAGATATAAACGGCATTATATAAATATTAAATTTAATTTATTTTTAAACTCAAAGCTTAAAAAATCTAAATTTTATTATTTTGCTTCAGGGCCTGCTTTTGTTTATCTCCATAAAATTACGTATATTTAGAGATAAAGGCGGGTTTAATCAATCTTAACTTTTATTAACTTACAGGATTAAAAATATTGATTTGTGGCTAAAATGCCCGCCTTTTTTATAACTTTTAAAAATAGAATAATGATAGTAAATTTAGGAATACCAAACAATGAAATAATAATTGAAGGTTTAGGTGATTTACATTTATTTGAAACAGTTTTAGAGCTTGCAAAAAAGCAAACAAAAAAACTAATAAGCAAAAAAAAGAATTATAAAAATTTTACACCTGAAGAGTTAGAATGGCATATTATACAAATGATAGAAGGAATTGAAAGTGCTTTTAATACAAGCGGCCCTATAACAGAAGATAATTTTTCAGTACAAATTTAAAAATAGAATAATGAGCAAACAAAAAACAGAATATTTAAAATTTGCGCTTGAATGGGGCGTAGAATTGGGCGTTGAAATAGCTAAGGACCTCGAAGATAAAAAGCTTTCTTTTGCTGAAGCTTTGGCGCTTTGGGATAACGCCGTAAAAATTCCAAAAATAGTAAAAAGCCTTAAATCAATTCCGGCAGAATGGGAAGCCGGCAAAGATTCAGAAGAATATACAGCCGCAATAATTGAAGGTGTAAAGCAGAAAGTTAAAGGCCTTTCTTCAGCAACAGCTGAACAGATCACAATTCAAGCAATTAAAATCGGAATTGAAACCGGTAAATTTATACAGCTTTGTATTAAGGCACATAAGGAAAATAAAAAATAGATGCTATGGCAGGCAAAAAATCAATAAAAACAATTGAAGAAATGAATGCAAAAATAGAAGCCTATTTTGAGCGCCAAAGAAAAGAAAAAAGGCCGCTTACTGTTCAGGGTTTAGCAATTGCTTTAGACTTCAAAAGCCGGCAAAGCTTACTAAATTATGAAGGTTATACAGATGCTGAAGATAAACCATTTTTGGACACTATAAAAAAAGCAAGGTTATATATTGAAGAAAATAAGGCTGAAGGAATGCTCACAGGTGACTACCCAACAGCAGCAGTAATTTTTGATTTGTTAAATAATCATGGCCACAAAAACAAGCACGAAACAACCTTAAAAATAGACAAAGAAGCTTTAACAGATGAAGAATTAAACGAACAAATAAAACGCTTTGAAAGCAGAAAAGACAATAAATAAAAGTCAATACTTAGAATTATTGATTGAGAGAGAAGTAAGAACAGCCCGCACCTGTTTTTTTACTTTTCTTACTTATTTAAGCCCGCCTGAATTCTCTTTTAATTGGCATCATAGATACATCTGTAAAGTTTTACAAGAATGGCTGCAAACAGATAAACACCCTTTTCTTATGCTTTTTATGCCGCCGCAGCACCAAAAAAGTACAATGCTTACTGAATACCTTCCTGCTTGGGCTTTTGGTCAAAATATAGACTATCAAAGCATTTTAGTAATGTATAACAGTACACAGGCAAAAAAGCAAAATAGAAAGATTCAAAGAATAATTGAATCACAAAAATACGCCGCTGTTTTTCCTGGAACAAAGCTAAATTCTAAAAATGTTGTTTCTTCAGCTGCGGGTTCTTATGTCAAAAATTCAGAAGAATTTGAAATTGTAGGGGGCCGGGGCTTCCTTAAGGCGGTCGGAGTTCAGGGCGGTATAGCAGGCAACCCTGCAAAGCTTGCATTTATGGACGATGTTATAAAAAACGTAGCTGAAGCCAACAGTCAGACATATAGAAACAGGGTATTTGATTGGTACACAGATGAACTTGAAGCCCGTTTACACAATGACTCTAAAGTAGCTTTTACAATTACTCGCAGGCATGAAGATGATATTGCAGGCCGCTTAATTTTAAGAGATGGCACAACAGAAAGCGGCGGTAAATGGAAGGTTATTACTTTACCCGCAATCAAAGAGAATAACAATAACCCAGAAGATATACGTAAAATTGGCGGCGCTTTGTTTCCTGCCCTTCACAGCTTAGAACGGTTAAAAGAAATACAGGCAAAGCAGCCCCGCACCTTCAGCGGCCTTTATCAGCAGCGGCCAACAGCGGCCGGCGGTGATATGATAAGGGGGGCTTGGTTTCCTATTATCAAAAAAAATCAACTTCCTTTCAATATTAATTCTGTTGCATGGACTTGTTTTATAGATGGGGCATGGACTGAAAAAAAGCAGAATGATGAAACAGCGCTATGTATTTGCTATTTTGATAAAATGGATAAAATTTTGTATATTCGTAGCATTACAGGTGTACGAAAAAAGTTATCTGATTTTATAAAGTTCTTTGAAAGCTTCAGCATACAGAACGGCATAAACAAAAATAGTTTAATTCATATAGAGTTAAAAGCTTCAGGTTATGCTTTTGAAGATTTGCTATTGAATAAGGGCTATAATTGCACCGGCATAAATAACGACTTTGTAAAATTAGGTAAATTTAACAGGGTTGAAAGTATAGAGCCTTTTTTAAGATCAGGAAGAGTTAAATTAATTGAAGGTAATTATATTGATAGCTTTATTTTGCAGGCCGAAGGCTTCCCAAATTCAAAACATGATGATAAAATTGATGTTTTATGTTATCCAATTTTTGAATATTTAATCGAAAATTCAAACCCTTATATTTTATAAACAGACTGAACAAACAACAAAATGAATTTAAAAGAAAAACAGCTTAAAATAGTTGAAGAAACAGAAAAAGAAATTGAAAATTTTAGCGGCTGCGCTTATGAATTGAAAGATTTACAACAGTATTTACATATACAAAAAAAAATACTTCATAGGTTAGGTTACAGGAAGCCCCGCACAAAAAAAGAACAACAGCCGCCGAAAATAAACCCTTTTAAACTTCAGGAAAAAGAAGCGCCTAAACTATTGCCGGCAACAGAAGAAGAAAAGAAAGGCCCTAAATTCAATAAATATCTGAACAAAGAAAAGAAAGCAGCTATAAAAAAGCTATATTTTGAAGGTATGGCAGCGGCTGAAATATCGGCTGTATTATGGATTGAAACTAAACAGATACAGAAGTATTTAAAAACTCTGAAAGCTGATAAAAACAGAAATTTAATAGCTGATAACAGCACTAAAAAAGAAGTTATATAATGGTATCTTTTGAATTGAACGGTAAAAAGTACAGCAGCCCAAAAGGTTGGGAAAATATAACTTTTGAAAAGTTTTTAAATTATCTTTCTGACATAGCACCAAAAACCCCTGAAATATTAAAAGAACTTTTTGAAGCTGAAAATTTAGCTGAAGCCTGGAACAGTTACACAGATAAAGATAAATTAATCTGCTATGATTTTTTTGCTTTGTCTGTTGGCTTTTGGTGTGGGCTTCCTGCTGAAGAAATAAAAGAATCAATGAATATTGAACAGCTTGAAAGCGCTTTTTTTACCATTGAAATTGATTTATCAAATATGCAAAATGATGATACTTTTACAGGCTTTGAGATTAAAGGAAAAAGGTATATTTTACCGGCTGAAAATATGCAGGGTTCAACAGTAGCAGAATTTGCTGAAGCTTCACAATTTCAGGAAAATTTTTCTGAAGTTGAAGGCGGTGAATGGCTTAGTATGTTGGATGTAATGGTTGTTTTATGTAGACCTGAAGGCGAAAAATACAGCTATGATAAAAACACGCATAACTTAAGAAAGAAGCTTTTTAAAACTCTTTCTATGGATAAAATAATAAATACCGCTTTTTTTTTGCTCAGGCTAAACAAACAATTAAAAAACAATTTGCTGATTTATTCAATGCTTCAGGAAATAGCACCAAAGCAGGAAAAGCAATTGAAAAAACTTATGGTTGGTATTTAATAATTAAAAGAATTGCTGAAAGTAAACTTTTTGACATAGCAGGCAAAACAAGTTTTCAAGCTGCTGAAGAAGCAGATCTATATGAAGCCTTTTTGTTTCTTAGTGCTGAAAATGCTATTGTAAAAATGCAAAATGAAATATTAAAAAAATGAACACTACATTAACAGAAATAAGCAATATTTTTAATTTGATGGTACAGGCTGACAGCCGCCTAAAATTTTATCATTTCGGCTGGCGGTCTGACATAAATAAAAATATAGATAACAATTTTGACAAAGGCGTAAAAACCGGCCGCCTGTTTCCTGCCCTTCATTTTGATGTACCCGACTTTTTTCAGCCTTCAGAAGAATTAAACTATTTAGGATTCAAAGAAGACATAGCAATAAATTTGTATTTTGATGATCTTCAAAATTATGATAATTCAGGCGAAATTAAAAAAGATAATCTGATTGAACAATGGGCCGCTTTAAAACAAATTACAGAAGATTTTATTAATAATTTATCTGAAGTATTACAATATTATAAAGCGGGCTTTATTCGTACCGTTCCAAGATTTGAGCCTAAAAGCAATTTATTCAATGATAGACTTTTAACTTTTGAAGTGTCTTTCACTTTATCACACTTTTCAAAATGTACTGAAGAAATTAATAAAATTAATTTGCTTTCTTTGCCTGGTGCGGGCTGTTTCCCTGCTTATGATTTAGAAAATTATTTGAAAGAATTAGAATGTAAAAGTTTTATTTTAGACGGCGTAAATGAATATATAAATTGTACAAATAATACCGCTTTTGATATTGAAATAACAGATAGTTTTTCTTTTTCTGGATTGGTTAAAAAAACGGGAGGCCTTTTCTTTCCTTTGTTCTCAAAATTATTTTATCCTAATTCTACTATACAAGACGGATACAGATGTTATTTGACAAGCACAGGAATAACTGTTAATTTATTTGGGAGTGGTAATTCAAACATAAGAGTTGAATCTATCGGTGGAGTCACTACGAATCAATGGCACCATGTATCAGTAACTTATAACGGTAGCGGAAATGCTTCTGGAGTTAATATATATTTAGATGGTGTGTTGATGACAAAAAATATCATTGTAGATAATTTTGTCGGCACAATGTTAAATATCAGCCCGTTGACAATTGGCGCACAACCAACCCCTTTTAACCCGTTATATGGTTTAGGTAATTATGCACAGGCAAGAATGTGGAAAACAGAACTTTCTGCTGATGATATTTTAGATTATTATAATTGTGGCATTAACACAACCAAAGAATCAGATTTGATATTAAATACAAATATCGGCGCTTCCTTTTGGAACGGTACAGCTTTTGAAATTCCTGACTTAACCGGAATAACAACAGGGTACACTTCAGTAAATTCTGAAGAAGCTGACTTATTAACAGATTGCCCGTAAAAATTTAATTGATGGAAAATAGATATTTTATAATAAGCGCTTCAGATACAAATTTAACAGAAATTATTTCTGTTTCTGTTGGCGAATTAGATACCCAAAGATACAGTATTAATGAATTGCAAATAGTTATTAAATTGCATAAAGGTGATAATAATAATTATCCTTTTTTGTCACAGTATCACGAAATTAATCATAGTGAAATTTTACAACTAATGAACAGCCCCGAATGGACACAACCAATAATATAAAAAAGCTTTCTGATATGTTAGGCGCTTTTATTTTTATGCAGCTATCAAAAGAATTAGTAAGGCAGGGCCATAAATTGACGGGCGCACTTTCTAAAAGCTTTGAAACGAAAGTAAAAAAGGAAGGTGAAAAAGTTACTATTGAATTTTTAATGCTGATATACGGCCGAAGTTTAAACGATGGAATAAAGCCGGCAAATATACCCTTTACACCTGTACCGCCTTACAGGGGCGGCACTTCTAAATATATAGAAGGTCTTATTAAATTTGCAGTTTTAAAATTTGGCGCTGATAAGAAGCGGGCTAAAAATATAGCTTTTGCAATTGCGACAAAACAGAAAAAAAAAGGTTACCCGCTAACAAAAAAAACCGGCTTTATTGATAACGTTTTAAGAGCAGATTCAAAACAGATTGAAAGCATTATTTCAGATTATTATACAGTAACACTTCAGGAAATTATAAAACAGTTTATAAAAGCAAAATTTAAAAGATGATAAAATATAATACAAATTTAAAAGAATCTGAAAAGATCACAAAAGAAGAAAACGATAAATTTGAAGCTTCAGGCGCTGCTGTTTCTTCTGTTATTGCTGAATTAAAATATTTTGTTTCTTTGACAATTCCAACAGAAAGAAAAGAAGAATTTGAAGCAGCAACAGAAGAAAAAAAATTAATATTTGCAGAAATATCGAAAGCCTGTTTTTCTTCTGAAAATTTAGATAAAGACTTTTTAACAGCCTGGAATATTGAGTATAAAAAAATATATTAATTATGATAATTTTAACCCCTGCGCATAATGAATTACCTGCTTATAGGCCTGTAAAATTTAGGCTTTTAATTGATTCAGATCCATTAACACCGGCAGAAAATGCTGTTGTAAGAATATATAAAAATGGCTCTTTAATAGCTACTATCAGATATAAAAGTTTTGATAACTTTTTAAGCCCTTTTACGCCGCCTAACTTTTCGTATTTATTTGATATAGACATACAAAAATATGTACAGGATTCTTTAAGCCCTGAATCAGCAGCGCCTTCATTGTTAAATAATGATAGCCCCGCAACAGTTCAGTTAAATACAGATTCTTTTGCAACTTATAACATAGTTGTGAATTATGAAAGAATAAGCAGCACAGGAATTATTGAAGATATACCTTTAATATCTGATACTTCAGCAAATTATAATATTTTTGCAGCTTCAAAAAAACATAGTGAGAATAAATTTCTTTATGATAATATAGGTAATTATCCTGCTTTAGCTGAAGGAAAATATTTAACTAAAAGCTTAGGTACAAAAGAAGTGACAAAAGAAGATTATTCTTTTTTATCTTTAATACAGAATACTTTAAGACCTTCAGAAATAAATAGTTTTAGAGTAATTTTGTTAGATTCTTCTTTTGCTGCTATCAGCACAGGGTATTATCAATTTGCTAAAACTTCAGGCGCTGTACAATATTCTATTAACAGCGGGTTTAATCAGCTTCAGAATTATACTTATTTACAGGCCCCAAATTTTTCACTTAGTAATATAGCTTATTATCAAATTGACTTCGGAAGCCTGTTGGTTTTGGCCGGCCCTGTTTATATATTTACTTCTTATACAGAATTTTCAGTATATAAATTAAAATCAAGTAATTGTGAAAGGCGGGAGCTTCGGCTTCATTGGCTTAATATGTTGGGCGGTTTAGATTCATATACTTTTGATTCAGAAAAAGCTTTGAGTATTAAAACAAGTTCTTTAAGATCACAAAAGGCTTTATCTTATGAAAGCGGGGCTTTGGTCCCTGACTTAATAACTGATATAGGCAATTTTAAAACAAATTCAAAAGCTTCTGAAAGCTATAAACTGAAAAGTAAATTTCTTACTAATCAGCAGGCGGCTTTTTTATCTGAACTATTAACAAGTACTAAAGTTTATGCAGAAATAAACAGTGAATTTATACCGGTAATTATTGAAGATACACAACAGGATACAACAACAGAAAGCGGCTTTATACGGTACGAAATTACGGCCGCTTTGGCTAATGATTTAATAATACAAAGAATATAAATTTATGATTTTTAAAACTGTTATTTTAGATTCAGGGCATGGCGGTATAATTTCAGGGCACTATCAAACACCTGGAAAAAGAAGCCCAATTTGGAGCGGCGGCGCTCAATTATTTGAGGGGGAATTTAATAGGGCTGTAAAAGCACGAATAAAAGAAAAGCTTTTTTTTGATGGTATTAAATATGTAGATATAAACCCCGAAGAAATAGATATATCTTTAAATGAAAGAGTAAAGCGGGCTAACAAAATAAAAGATTCTTTTTTTGTTTCTATTCATGCAAACGCCGGCGGCGGTACAGGTTCAGAAATTTTTATATCAGAAAATGCTTCTGTAAAAAGTCAAAAAATTGCTTTTGCTGCTGAAGAAGAATATAAAAATATTTTTCATGGTTATAGGTGGCGGGGAATTAAAAGAGCAAATTTTACAGTTATAAAAAAAACAGTTATGCCGGCCGTACTTTTTGAATGTTTCTTTATGGATAACAAAAAAGAATGTAAAGAAATTTTATTAACTGAAGGCGGCCGAGATTTGTGCGCAGAATGGATATATAAAACAATATTAAAAGCCTTTCATATATGAATAATTATACAAAATTATTTATTGATAATACAGAAATTGATTTATTCAAAGCTGAAGATTTGCCGCTTAATGTTACTAAAAGGGTTAATAATATTGAAGGGGAAATACAAGGCGATTATTCGAGGGCTTCTGTTTCTGTACCGGCCACAAAAAACAATATTAATATATTAGGAAATACAAAAAACTTTAAGCCCTTCAGAATAGAAACAGATGGTGCACCTTCTTTTTCCGGTACTGCTCAAATTAAGAAAGTGAAAACTTTTTCACAGGGCTATGAAGCTATTAATTTAAGCTATGAAATAAATTTAATTTCAAATAATTCTTCATGGTTCGTTTTGTTAGGTGAAAAGCTGCTTTCAGAATGTACTGATTTGGTCGTAAATTGGAATTATGCCGTTATGTCAGCGGGATATATAGCACAGCCTTCAAGTTTTGATTATGCTTTTCCTTTAATAAAATATAAAGAATTTGAAAATAGCACAGGCTCAGGCCCTACATTATTGTATCAGCCTTCAATTTTTGAAACTACGCCGGCACTTTATATAAGGCCCTTAATTATTGAAGCTTTTAACTCAATAGGTTATAAAATTCAATCTGATTTTTTTAATACTGACTTATTCAGCAAATTAATTTTACCTTTACCGCTGCCTGAAAAAATGCCTTTTGGCTATAATGAAAAGTATTTAAATACTGCTGTTTCTTTATCTGCGCCTTTTGCTGTTTCGGGTCTTTCAAATATGCCTTTTAATGTTATAGATACAGCAGCCCCGCAGAACCCAACAGCATATAATATTTTAACTTATGAATATACAGCCCCACAAAAAGGATATTACGAATGCAGTATTGAATTAGAATTTAGTGGTACTATACCTGTGCCGCCTTATTTTTTTATAATATTTTTACAATTGAATTCAATTAATGTTTTTCCAAACATAGGATTCTCTTTTGATTCAGGCGGAGTTCCTGCTTTTCACCCTGCGGCCGGTGAAAAATTAACCGCTTCAGGAATTGTTTTTGCTCAGGCGGGTGATATTATAAAATGGGAATTAAGCGGGCTAAATTGTACAATTATAGACGGTTCAGCTACTTTTGTAGGGGAAGCTGTTCCTGAACCTGGCTTTGATATAGATTTTAAATATCTTTTGCAAAATTGGAAGCTTTTGGATATGCTGAAAGGCTTAAACTGTATTTTTAATTTATCTTACGAAACAGATGAAAACTCTAAAACTGTTTTTATTGAACCAAAAGACAGGTATAGAAATACGGGGCGGTGGGTTCAGCCTGCTTTTCCTTCAGTTGTAACAGATGAATTAAAAGAAGGTTTCTATAAATATGAAGAACAGAAAAATTTTACAGAATTAATTGACTATAAAAAAGCAGGCAGCTTTGAATTTCCTGCCATGTCGGGCGTATTTGCTTACAGATATAAATCAGATCCTTTTGAAGAAACTATTAATTTTATTGAAGGTATAAACGAATCAAAAATATATGATTCAAGATATCAATTAACAGCGGGCGCTGATTTAACAAATACAAAAATTAAAGAAGTACCGTTTTTTGTTAAAACTATTCATTTATCTGACCATCTTATTAAGTTTCCTGATTCAAATACAGTTCCACAAATTCCGCTTATATATCCTTTAAATTATGTATTAGATCCAACAGCCACAACAGCCCAAACTGCTGACAATATAAGCCCCCGCCTTCTTTATTTTGCAGGCCAACGGGGGCCAACTTTTGAAGAAATAGATGGTACAATTGAATGGCATGAATTTACAGGTATAAAACAGCGGTTACCTTTTGCTTTTATGGTTAATTATAACGATAATACGGGTTTAGATGCAAATTTAGGATTTAACACCCAAACAATAAACGGCACAGAAAGCAGCGGACTTTTACAAAGGTATTACCTTCAGGAATTGGCAAGAAACAACAGCGGCGAACTTCGGAAAAATTATGTAAAATTTGGTATTATTGACAAACAAAACTTTTCATTTAGAATAAAAGGTTTAATTGATAGCCAAAGATATATAGTGCAAGAATTAACAGGTTTTAACCCGCTAAAAGATAGCCCAACACAATTTAAATTTTATTTGGATATCGTTCCAAGTCAGGAAGATATTAACAATATACAAAACAGCCCGCTTTTATCGGTTATTTCATTATTAAGTACTTAATATTATGGCAGAGAAAAAAATAGTAGGTTTTGAAATTGAGATTTCAGGACAAAAGGAAATAGTAAATACAACCAAATTAATGGGGCTGCTTAATACGCAGCTTATTTTGGTGGCCGGTTCTTTGGCTGAAGTGTATAATAATGCAGGAACAGCAGAAAGACAGCTTTCAAAATTTGGCACTTCAGCAGAAAGAACCGGCAAAGCTATAAAGGGAAGTTTTAAAACTTTTGAAAAAGGTAATAAGACTGTAAAAGATTTAGGTAATGGATACCTGGAAGTAAAAACATCAATAAAAAAAGCGGCTGCTGAATTCAAAGATATTGAAAAAGTAAAAGACAGCGACAATAAAAGCACAGCAGATTTAATAAAAAGAAATAAAGAACTAAAAAAAATACTTTCAGAAGCGCCAAGAGCAGGCACAAAAGCCTATGAAGAGCAAAAGAATAGTATTATAAAACTTACAAAAGAATATTCAAAAAATAATGATGAAATAAAGAAGTTCAGAAAAGAACTAAGAACAGGCACAAAACAAAGCGAAGTAACAAAAGGAAGTATTGAAGATTTAAGAATTCAGGCGGCAAAGCTTAAAAAAGAATATATACAATTAAGCCCCGCACAAAGAAAATTTTCTTTGCAAGGTGTGGCACTAAGAAAGAACCTTATAAAAACAACTAAGCGTCTGAAGAAATTAGAAGAAGCGGTTGGCGATGGGCGGCGGTCTGTGGGTTTATATGGCAGGGCTTTAAAAGGTTTAAATAAACAACTTTTGCGGGCTTTTGTTGGAAGGTCAATAATTTCGGCAGCTGTTCAAGCTGTTGGCCGTTTAGCTGAAGGCTTAAAAGAAATAGTAGTAAATTCAGAAGAAACAGGCGGCGCTTTTGAAAAATTAAAAACAGCCGGCTCAGGGCTTCAAAACTCTTTAAAAACAGCGGGTACAGGAATATTAAAAACTTTTGGCGGTGGAATTGCAAAAGTTATTGAAAATATTTCTTTTGTTGTTTCTGTTGTAAGTAAAAAGTTTATTGAACTATCTGAAAGCGGGGGCCTGGTTGGTACAATTTTTAGATTTATAGGTTCTATTTTTACAGAATTTCCTGCTATTTTTGGCGGTATATCTGCGGCTGTTGGCGCTTTTGCTGATAACTTTAAAAAGACTTTTCAAAATTTAGGGCTTAGGGCTGAAAGTTTAGCTGTAAAGTTTAAAAAATTAGGTAAAGCAATTACAGGCGGGGATACAACAGAATTAAACAACAGATTAAAAGAAATTGACGAACAAATAAAACAAAACAACGAAAGTGCTGAAAGTTTAGGTGAAGCCTATACAAGGGGCTTTAATGAAACAAAAGAAGCACAAAAAGCATTTAAAGAAGAAAATGATAAGGCAACAATTGCAGCCGAAAAACAACAGAAAGCGGCTGAAAGATTAGAAGCGGCAAAGAAAAAAGCAGCTGAAGCGGAAAAGCAAAGAATTAAAAAACTTGAAGCTGATAGAAAAAAAGCTTTAGAAGATTTAGAAAAAAATACCTTAGCAAGATTATCAATAATTAATAAATTAAATAAAGAACTTCAAGCCCTGGAAATACAGGCAATAAAAGACAGCACAGAAAAAAAGAGACAGCAGGAAAATTTTAAATTTCAGAAAAGAAAAGAAGCAAGAAAAAAAGGCTTTGATGATCTTGTTAATGAATCAGTAAAAGAAGAAGCCCGTTTACAGGCTTTGTTTGGATTTGGAAGTGCTGAAGTATTACAATTTACAAAAAAATCAGAAGCTGAACTATTAGAAGTTCAAAAGGCTTTTAATAGATTATCAGAAGAAGATGAAAGACAGCATCAAAACAAATTACAAAATATAAGAAAATCAGCGGCGGCTGTTGCACTTCAAGAAGAAAAAGAATTTTATGAAGAAGAACAAGAAGAATTAACAGAAGGGGAAAAAGCAATAACGGCGGCACTTGCAAAAGTACGGGCTGATAGAAAAACAGAAGAAGAAGCAGAAGAAGAAAAGAAAAAAGAAAGAATAAGACAAACAACAGCGGCGGTTATTGATGCAGTAAATACAACAATTCAGGCAATTTCTAATATTTCAGCACTTGCTTTTCAGGCAGAAAACGAAAGATTTGAACAGGCAATTGAAAGCAGGAAAAACAATATTTCAAAATTAAATGAAGATTTACAAACAGCAACAGGCCTACAAAAAAAGTTTTTACTTCAGCAAGTGAAGCAGGAAGAAGAAGCGCTAAAAAAGGAAACAGAAGCAAAAGAAAAAGCCCAAAAGAAACAGGCAGAAACGCAAAAAGCAATTGCTTTAGTTCAGGCAATTGTTGCCGGCGCTTTAGGAATTGCTAATGCTTTTACATTAGTGCCGCCTGCTTCCTTTATAGCAGCCGCAGCAACAGCAGTTGCAACAGGTGTACAAATTGCAACTATTGCAAGTCAAAAATTTGCTGAAGGTGGTATATTAACCGGGCCTTCACATAGTAGCGGCGGAATTAAAACGGCTTTTGGTGAATTGGAAGGCGGTGAAGCTGTTATAAATAAGAAAAGTACTAAATTATTCAGGCCTATTTTATCAGCTTTGAACAGGGCCGGCGGCGGTCGGTCTTTTGCTGAAGGTGGAATTTTAGGCGCTCCAATTTCGGCCCCGCTTTCTATTTCTGCAGGCGCTTCTGTAAATGAAAATTTTAATAAATTTATTCAGGCAACAACAGAAACAACAGCCGCAATAAATAACAGAATTGATAAAATACAAGTAGTACAGGATTTGAATAATTTGCAGGATATACAAGACAATGATAATACTTTAAATACCTTAACAACCTTTTAAGATATGCCAATAGTACACAGGATACCGGCCGAAATTGAAAAAGATATAATTGAAGTTATTGAACATATTGAAAAATATATCCCTATCTGCCCGCCTAAACATTTAAAATATTTATTTGAAGTTTACAATAAATATGTTGCACCTTCTTACAGGCCCGAAAATATAAACTGTGGCGGTTGCAGGGCTAAAGTAATTTCTGTTATACGCTCAATTGTAAGAGAATGGAAAAAGTAAGATCAGAATTTATAAATTTAGCGCTTCATCAATTTGAAACCTTTTGTAAAATTAAAGGTATAGAAAGCACTACAGAAAATTTTGCAAAATACTTAGTAAATAGAAGTATTATAAAAGATATTACAATAAATAGGTTTATAGTTATTTCAAAATATCCTGAAGCTTTGAATGAAAATTTAGGTATTAAAAAATTTGCTATTTGGGATTTAGAAGAAAAGGTATCTGTAAAAGAAAGTACTATTAGGGTAATTTTAAAACGGTTTCAAAAGGCTTTTAAATTTCGGGAACGTTTATCAATTCCCAAAATATAAAACATAAAACCAAAAAAACAAAATATATTTGTAATATGAAAAAGTACACTTTCAACAATTCAACAGAAACAAAAACAGCCGATATTCTTATAAACGGAGAAATTGATTCTTATTGGTCTTATGGCCTAAAGGAACTTTCTGAAGAATTGAAAACAGCAGATGCTGAAAATATAAACATTCAAATTAACAGCCCGGGCGGTTCTGTTACTGAAGGCGCAGCAATTGCGGCCTTTATTTCAGGGTATAAAAAGCCGATTAGTACTTCAGGCTTTGGCTTAGTGGCTTCAATTGCCACCAAAATACTTTTGGCCGGTGCTTCTGTTTCTATGGCTGAAGGTTCTTATTTTATGATTCATCAGCCCTGGGCCGCTGTTGGCGGGGAGTCTGAAGAGCTAAGAAAAACAGCTGATTTATTAGATAAAATGAAGGCTGAATTAATACAGGTCTATATTTCTAAAATAGCAAAGAATAAAAAGCTGATAAACGGCAGCTATGAAGAAACAGCTGAACAGCTTGAAAAGTGGATTGATTCGGAAACATGGTTCACAGCTTCTGAAGCTTTGGCGGCCGGCTTTATTGATAAAGTAACAACAGGCGTGCAATTTTTAAATAAGTCGAACTATAAAAATATATACAATTCAGTACAGAATTTTAAAAATGTACCTGAAAATTTAACTAATCAAATTAAAAATTTTGCTGATATGCAAACAACAGAAGAAACAAAAGAAAACTTCTTTGATAAGGTGAAAGCTTGGTTTTTTAATAATCCCGCTGAAGCTGAAAAATTAACAGAAGATTTAAAAGCAAAGCAACAGGCAGAAAAAGAAGCTGAAATATTAAAAGCTGTACAAATTGCAAAAGATAACGGCTTTTATTTGGAAACAGAAACAGCTGAAGTAATTGAAACAGCGCCTGAAGTAACCGAAGAAATAGAAAAAATTGAATCAGTTAAAGAAGATCAAAAGCCCGTTAAAGGTTTTGATTTAGATTCACAGCTAAAAGAAGAAAATGAAGCTTTAAAAGCAGCATTAAAAGCAGCTGAAGAAAAAGCGGCCGCACCTTCAGCGGGGGCCGGCAACAAAAGCAATAATAATACTCAATCAATAGAGTCTTTAATTTGCCCAACAGCAGAACATAAAGAATTTGTTAATTTTTGGGGTTCAAAATTTCAATAACTAAACTAAATTAATTTAAAAAATGGGAACAATAACAAGAAAGTTTTCAGTAAATTACAAAGGTATAGAAGCAAACGAATTGTTTTTTGTACCTATCTTTACTGATATTATGAACATTGGCGATTTTACAATAATGCCTGATGTTGTATATAAAAGAAAAATGCAGTTTGTTAATACACTTGAAAAAATTGTACAAAAAAATACAGGCTGTGGCTTCACACCTTCAGGTGATTTCGGAATTTCTGAAAGAGAAGTTGATGTTGATGAAATTAAAGTAAACATTGAACAATGTTATGATGAATTTAAAAATACTGTACTTCAGGAAAAGCTGAAAAAAGGTAATATGAAATTTAACATGACAGGTACAGAAATTTTTAAGTATCTTATCCAAAAGGTAAAAGATGCCACAACACTTGACTATATGCGCCTTTTTTGGTTCGGTGACAAGGCAAGCGTAGACCCCGCCTATAATATTACTGATGGTATTTGGTCTGTACATATACCGGCTTTAGTCGCAGCAACTGCTATACCTTACACTTCAACAGGTTCAGGCGCACCTTTAGCACCTGGTGACGGTGAAAATTATTTACGGGCTGTTTATGATGCTGCACCTTTGCCGCTTAAAGGGCTTCCAACAACTGAAAAAGTATTTTTAGTTTCAGGTTCTGTTTATGAGCAGTACAGAGAAGACCTTGAAAACAGCGGCGGCGGCGATGCAGGCAGACAGCTTGTTATTGATGGGGCGCAAGTTCTTACTTTCAGGGGAATTCCTGTTAAACCCCAATGGAATTGGGACGTATATACGGCGGCTGATCTTTCTCTGCCTGACTATCATCAAATTCTATATACAAGCCCAAAAAACTTAATTTTTGCAACAGATTTATTTTCTTCTTTGTCACAGGTTGGAGTATTTTATGATGAATTAGAAGAAAAAACTTATGTAAAAGTAAACGGAAAGATGGGTACAAATTATGTTCACCCTTCCTTATTTTCAGTAGGATACTAAAAAATATTTATTATGGCAACTTGTATAACACAGGGAAGAACCCGAAGCTGCTCAACAGCAATAAGCGGCGGGTGTAATTTCCTTTATTTAGTAGATTATGAAGATGTTGACAGCGTAACAATTGGCGCAGGCGGTGATGCAACAGGTATCGTTATGAATCCAATCACAGCTGTTTTTTATAAATTCCAATTTGCACCAAATACGGCGGTTTTTACTGAAAGCATAACGAATGAAAATTGTGCTACTCAAGTTACTCAAAGCTTCGCAATGAATTGGAACGGCAGAAACCAAACAGATACAAATAGTATTATGGATTTGGCCGGCTGCTGTTGTGGAATGGTGGCAATTCATGGAGAAAATACGGGCCTTTCTTGGATTTGGGGATATAACGAAACAGAAGAAGTATTTTTGTCGACTGTTGAAGGTACTTCAGGAACTGCAAAAAGTGACGCAAACCAAGAAATTCTTACACTTCAGGCAATTGCAACAAAAAAAGCTGTTGTGTTTTCACCTGGTGAAGCAGGAATTCCGGTTTAATTTATAGTATAATTTAAACTATAATCACTATATTAGGGAATAGAAAAATTTATTTTCTGTTCCCTATTTTTTTAATAAAACAAACTGAACAAATGGCAAAGAAGAAGAAAAATCAAAACCTTTTAAGAGTTCGAAAAAAATTTGAAAATTTAGCTTTTATAGGCACTTCGGGAAAATACCAATATGATGAAGCTAAACTATTAAAAGACTTTTCAATTGAAGAACTTATCGAGTTCAAAAATTCACATGATGAAAAAACGGTTAACAGGTATTTAGTTGGTGAAATTCCAAAAGATACAAAAAAGCCTGCTGAAGACTTACCAAAAAAACCGGCTTAAATTATGGCACGAAAAACAAACAAGAAACAGCCCGCCAAAAGACCGCAAAGCACTATTTTAGCAAGTGCAACAATAAGACAGGGTATTGATACCGATATTTTACAGGAAGATCTTATAAGGGAATTTCAGCCTGATAGATATAATTCAGATGAAAGCTATTTAATAAATTCAAAATGGGTTCGTTTCTTTGACCCAAACAGCAGCTTTCTGAAGTCTTTAATGGCTTTGATTAATAATAGTACTACCTTAAGAAATGTAATACAGCAAAAGACATCTTTAACGATGGGCGAAGGTTTTAACGCTGTTGAAAGTAAAAATATACCTGTACTGCAAAGCTTCAGACGCTTAATAAAAAAGCTTTCTGTTTCTGATAGTGGAATTGAAGAAATGAACAGCCTTATAACTTCTGTAAATTTGAACGGTGAAACTTTAGAAGAAGTAATTGATAAAGTTGTTTTTGATTGGTGGGCCTTTGGGAATAGTATAGTTGAATTAGTAAAAACAACAGCGGGCGGCAAAGAAGTAGTATATATTTATCATATACCTTTGTATAAGGTAGCTATTAAAAAAGCTAATGAAAATAACATTGTCAAAGAAATAGGAATTTCTGAAAATTGGGATATTCAAACAGGCACAGATGAAGGCGTTTCTGTACTTCCTTTATACCCTGAATTTAACAATGAAGGCAGGGCCGCTATTCATATAAAACAGTACAGCCCTGGCTTCTTTTATTGGGGGCTTCCTGAAAATGTGGCGGGCCGCTTTTGGTCGGAAATTGAATATAGAATCCCAAAATACAATATAAGCAAATTCAAAAACGGCTTTGTACCTTCAGCTATTCTTCAATTTTTTGGAAGCCTAACAAAGCAGGAAGCTGAAAAGCTTGTTTCTTCTGTTGAAGATACCTTCACAGATACAGGCAAAAATTCAAAAATGTTAGTACAGGTATTAAGAGACGAAAAATATAAATTAAATGCACAAATTTTAGAAGATAAAAATGATGGTAATTATATGGATCTTCAGGCTTTGGCTTCGCAGGCAATTGTTACCGCCAACAGATGGACAATGAGCTTGGCAGGATTTGCAACAGGTGGAAAACTTGGTACTAATCAGCAGATACGTGATGAATTAGACTATGTAATAAATACAAGCATAAAACAGGCCCGCCGTAAAATAATGCAAAATATTGTTAATCCTTTTATTAAAGAAAATGCTTTATTAAATCCGGCGCTTAATAATATAATGTTAGAAATAGCAAATATAAATCCTGTTTCTTTGGCTTCCTATTTAGACCCTAAACAATTACTTTTACAAAACGAACAGCGGCAAATTTTGGGCTTTGATGCACTAACAGAAGAAGCTGAAGAAGATCTTAAAAAACAAAAAAATGGCAACAGTAACAACACTAATACAGCCGGCTGAAATAGTAAATACAGGAATACTTTCAGCAGCACCTTTAAACAGCCGCTTCGATGCTTCAAAGCTTTCAAGTGTTGTACATTTGGCTGAAGATAGATTTTTAAAAACTTTTGTTTGTGCTGCTTTTTATTCTGATTTGGTTAGTCAAAAAAATGTAGTACCTTCAAATTATAATACTGATTTGGGGCCGGTGGTTCAGGCCTTCCCTTTAAATGCAGATTACGAATTTTTATGGACTGAATTTTTTTTAAGTTTTCTTTCAAGGGCTGTTTATTATCTGGCGCTGCCTGAAATAGTCTTACAAACAGGAAGCAACGGCCTATTTTTAAATAATACAGAATTCAGCAGCAACAGCGGTTTAGAAGGTTTAAAATTTATGCAAGACACACAGCTTCAGAACCTGGAAAAGCGGCTTCCTTTTATAATTGATTATCTTTGTAAGAATAAAACTACTTATCCGCTGTTTTGTGAAGAAGATATTTGCGGCTGTTGTGAAGATTGCAAAGAAGTTGAAAGCGGTTCAAATTTGGGAATAATTATATATTAAGAAACATAAAAATAATAGTAATGATTAATACAATTGATATTTTAGAAGATGGCAAACTTTCAGCTTTTACAGGGGCTATTGAAACATATTTGCAGCCTGAAATAATAGTTGATACTTTAGACGATTTACAGCAGCTAATTATAAAAGATCAGTTTAGCACTTATGTAAAAGTAGATACAACAATTTCAACTATTAAGGGCGTAGCTTTTGCCGGTACTTTTGCAGATTTAGAAACAGCTATTAGAGATTTAGCCCTGGAAAGTAACGGCCTTTACAACGGCGGCACAGGTGGCGGCGGCGGTGGTGGTGACGCTTCAGCATCTAACCAATTAACCCAAATAACGGAATTACAAAAATTAACAGGCGCAAACTTACCAAGTCAGGAAGAAATTATAAACCCTGCGGCCGTAGTTGTTTCAGCTTTTAAAAAATTATCTTTTGTTTGTTCAGGTTCTATTTCAGTAACTTTAAACGGTAATACAATAGTATACCCTTATAATTTGGGCGGCGCTGTTATTTTGGGCGCTGAAGTCGAAGCTGATGATATAAGCAGCAACAGCGTAACTTTTAACGGTACGGGAACGGTTTTAATAACTACTAAACAATAAAAATAATATGTCTTTTATACAACAATTTACGGCGCCTATTGGCTTATATGCTCAAACTGTACAAAGTGCTTTAATAAATACCGCACCCGAACAAAGTTTAATAGGTTCTGGGGTTGGTGTCCTTTCTGTACCTGCAAACGTTTTTAAAGTTGGGGATTCATTTCATGGCAAATTGGGCGGTTTAATTAATGCAACGGGCGGCGGCGGACGCTCTGAAATTATAATAAAAATTAAGGCGGGAACTACTATTTTAGCAACTACGGGAATTTTTGATTTAGATACGGCCACTAATCAAGGCTGGGAGCTTGAACTCGATTTTACTTTAGCTGCAATAGGCGCAACGGGCTCAATTTCTACTAACGGAAATTTTGCCTATACAAAAGATAATAATAGGGCGGTTTATGGTTATATTTTTCAAGATGTTCAAACAATAGATACAACGGTTTCAAATACTTTAGATATAACAGTTGAATGGAATGTAATTAATGGCGGGGACGATATATATAGCGCTAATTTTGTACTTTATAAAGTATTTTAATAAACCCTTAAAAAAATGGATTTCACTTTATTATTTCAAAGATTTGCCGAACAAAGCCCGCTTATTTTGGGCTGTGGTGTTGTAATTTGGCAGCTTTTAAAAATGTATAAAGAAGAAAAAGCTTTAGTAATTTCTGAAAGAAAAGAACACGAAAAAGCCCTTAAAGAAATCAACATATATTTAAGGGAAAGAGAAGCTGAAAACATAGAAACTTTAAATAATTTATCTATAATTATGAACAGTATAGATAATAAACTTAATTTATTATGAAACATAAAGAAAGCAAAGAATTAAAGAAGATCAGAAAAGAAATTAAAAAAAAGGCTGAAAGTATTAAAAAAATGAACTTAGAAGAAAAGAAAGCTTTAAATATATAAAAATGGGCTTTGTTCAGGTTCTGTTTTTGGCTGTTCTGTTTATTCAGGCGGCCTTTTTTTTGATGTTTTTTATATTTTTTTTGTCTTTTTCTTACTTTTTTTTGTCAAAAGTTTGTTTTTTTGGTAAAAGGTTGTATATTTACTTTATCAGTTAGTTACTTATTTATTTTTTTTCACTTTTTTATTTTTTTATT
>JAAHTH010001045.1_pt1 | contig 25106 bp, 35 predicted proteins | sample 6116091 | NCBI WGS metagenome assembly JAAHTH01 (sample SAMN13939990, study PRJNA603662) | sponge metagenome | isolation source: marine sponge | host: Mycale hentscheli | place: New Zealand | collected 2006
AAAAACAACACCCCCAACCAAACCCCACCCTTCCCACTCCCCCCTTCCCCCGCAAGCCTTCTAGCTAGGATTGGCTGCTCTCCGATATCTTTAGGCTTAGTAGAACCATACAGATCTTTAGTTGCTTCGCTTTCTTTTTCTACAGCAAATGCTTCTTTAGCTGAGCCAAGAATAACATCATATGCTTGTCCCTTATAGAATTGAACAGACTCAGCTCCTTTGCTAGAGACTCTTGCTGCGTCTAGTCCTCTAAGTAGGTCTTTTCTTGTTGCAAACCTGTCAAGCTCAACCCTCGGTGTAAGATTATCTTTATTGGATGGATCAAATGGTTTGAATGCTCCGCCTAACCAAGCGCCTTCATCGCCCTCAATTTTGCCCTGTTTAACATATGTAGGCACTCCATTGTTTGGATGGTTGGCACCATATATAGCAGAAACTATAGACCCAAAAGAGGGGTGTTTTGCCATTGATGTTGTACTTCTCTCAGGATTGTAGTGGCCTGTCATCATAAAATGAGTGCCCTGCCTATGAGATGAGTCTTTGTGACTAAAAGAGTTTACGACATTCAGCTTTGATGTATGCTTAGCTAGCTCAACCCAGTCTGCTCCTAGAGTGATGTTGGTTTTTGCATCATGTATAGCGCCATTGACTGGTTGCCATTCTGAAGGAACAGTATCATTTGGAGCATGAAAAGTTTCAAATTGAGTTGGCCCTCCTCCTAGCCATATCCATACAACAGTCTTGTCTTCGTGGCTGTCCTGAGCACCTAAAGCATAATCAGATAGTCCTATTGCAGACATTCCTGCACCTATAGAACCTATCCTCAAAAAGTTTCTTCTGTCAAATACAAAATCAATCATAGGTAGCTCCAAAAAAAATAGTTGTGGACTATATAGATATACACCTAAAAGTCGTCAACTAGTGTGCCTACTGAGTATTCTGTCACCCTTGTTTCAAAGAAGTTTTTACATTTTTCTAAATCAATTATTTCACTCATCCAAGGAAATGGGTTCTGAGCCTCCCCAAATGGGGAGGGTAGACCTAGATTTGCAAGCCTTCTATCTGCGATAAACTGTACATAGTCGATGAACATATCTGAGTTGAGTCCTAAAATTCCATTAGGAAGCACTTCTCTTGCGTATGCTAACTCAAGTTCCATAGCAGTCTCTATATGTGCCAAGGTTTCTTTTTCAAAAGCTTTGGTCCAAACTTTAGGATTATCTTCTCTGATTCTATTAATCAATTCAGTTCCAAACTTGATATGAAGACTCTCATCTCTTAGGGTATACTGAATTTGTTCGCCGATACCGGGAAGTTTATTTTGCCTATTGAAGGAAAGAAGCATAGCAAAACCAGAGAAGAAGAAAATCCCTTCACATATAATGTAATAACTAATAATGTTGCGAAGGAACTCCCTCTTGCCCTCTATTGTGTTAATATTAAAATCGGGACGGTTGATATTGGTTGTGATATTCATCAAGAAATCGTCTTTTGCCTTGATGCTTGGTATAGAATTATAAGCTTGATAAACTTCATCAATCTTAAGATTCAATGAATCACAGACATAGACAACTGTGAGGTTGTGAAGACTCTCCTCATAAGCTTGACGTAGAATATATTGACGACATTCTGGGTCTGTAACAAACTTGAATATACTAAGTAGTAAGTTATTTGCTACTAATGACTCAGATCCAGCGAAGAAGCCTAAGCATCTTTTTACAACTAACTTTTCATCGTCAGATAGAAGACTGGACTTCCATTGCTCAATGTCCTTTGCCATTGATATCTCGGTAGGCATCCAGTTATTGGCTGCTCCATCAATGAATAAGTCCCACGCCCATTTATTTGTATGTGGCAAGATTTGGTTTACTACAGAGACTTTGTCTGATATGATTTCTTTACTCTTTTTCATTCTTTTGCAGTCTTTCAATTATTAGTTGCAATAAGTCCTTTACCTTTTCCGCTTCTTCAGGCTTAAGTTCTAGAACATATTTAAGCGGTGATGTGCGAGTTTGTCTAAATTCTACAAATCTCATTGGCAGCTCTCACATCCCGGATCTAAGATAGAACAAGCCTTTGGCTCATTAATTATACCCTCATTATTGTTTTTTACTTCAGAAATAGTTGACTTTTCTAATCTAGTTGCTGCCTTACTTCTTAGATAATAGGTAGTTTTAAGCCCCTTTTTCCAAGCATAAACATACATGTCATTCAAGTACTTAAGGCTTTCATGTTTGTTATATAAATTAAGAGATTGTCCCATGTCAATCCATTTTTGTCTAGCCGAAGCCGCATCTATCAAGGTATGGAAGTCAATATCAAATGCGTTTTTAAACTCTTCTTTTATTGACTCGTCTAGATCAACCAAAGAATTTACATCTCCATCTACACTCTTTAGAGCGTCTACCAAGGCCTGAGACCAGATGCCTTTTTTCTTTGCTATTGAAACGAAGTGCTCATTTATCATAGTAAATTCTCCACTAAGTGTGGAGTACACGAAGAGGACTGAGTAGTCGGGTTCTATTGACTGAGAACAACCTTGTATGTACGATATTGTAGCGGTAGGAGCGATAGCCATAACGTTAGAATTTCTCATACCATACTTAGATACTGTTTCTCTTACGAAATCCCATTCTTCAAAAGTCTCAAAAGAGCCTTTGTCTTCACCAACAGCTCTAGGATTTCTTTGTGAAAGCATTTCACAGTATGTGTCAATTGGGAAATTTCCTTTATCCCATTCCGATCCTCCAAATGTTGGGTATGTTCCTTTTTCCTTAGCCAATAGGGCAGAAGCTTTTATAGCATGTAAAGATATGAATTCTTGAACTTTGTCACATAGGTCCACAGCTTCTTGTGAGTCGTATATAATGCCAAGTTTATGAAGCATATCATGAGTCCCCATGATACCTAAGCCAACAGGCCTATTTTTAATATTAGAATTCCTAGCCTCTTTGGTTGGATAGAAATTCAGATCAATAACATTGTCTAGTCCTCTGACTGCAACTTCAACAGTTTTTTGTAGCTTCTTCCAATCTATTGTTCTAACCTTTATATGATTAGATAGATTTACACTAGCTAAATTACATACTGCAGTCTCGCCTGTCTGGACAACATCTCCCTCATCATAAACAGTCGGTTTGGTGTGTAGTAAGATTTCAGTGCATAGGTTTGATGAATGCACAACACCTGCGTGCTTATTAGAGTACCTTAAATTAGAAGGGTCTTTGAATGTGACCCAAGGATGTCCCGTTTCAAACAAAGACTTTAGGCATTTCTTCCAAAGATCTTTAGCTGGAATTTTTGCAAAACTTTTAATTTCTCCGTCATCAGCCATCTTCTTATAGTGCTTATATAGTCTAGAGAACTTCGTTCCATAGGTCTCATGCAAATCAGGGCACTCTGATGGGTCAAATAAGTACCAGTCCATTTCTTTAGATACATGCATCATAAACTCATCGCATATCCAAAGAGCTGTGTTCATATCATGACATCTTCTTCTGTCATCCCCCGTATTCTTCCGTAGATCTAAGAAGTCTTCTATGTCAAGGTGCCATATTTCCAAGTACGCGCATCCTGCACCCTTTCTTTTTCCTCCTTGATTAACACCAACTAAAGTATCATTGAATATCTTTAGCCAAGGAACTAGCCCTGAAGATTTACCATTAGTGCCTTCTATATAAGAACCTGAAGACCTGACTGGAGTCCAATCAACACCGAGGCCTCCTGCATATTTAGACAGTCGTGCTTGCCCGTGTATTGTTCCAAAGATTCCGTCTATTGAATCATCAACCGTACTCAAATAGCATGATGACAGTTGCGATCTTTTGGTCCCACTATTAAAGAGGGTTGGAGTAGATGGTGAGTATCTAAACTCAGACATCATATTGTATATTTCTACTACCCTTTCCTCCTTATTCTTCTCATTGAGGCAGAGCCCCATTGCTACTCTCATATAGAAACTCTGAGGACTCTCCATCCTTCTTTGGTCAATGTGGATGAAGTATCTATCGTATAAAGTCTGTATTCCTAGGTACTTGAATAGGAGGTCTCTTTCTGGAGATATTTTCTCTGACAAAAAGTCTAAATCATAAGACAGAAGGTCTTTACTTAGCCTTCCAGCTTTAACAAGCCGTTTGATATTTTTACTAAATGACTTTCTATATTGCGAATCAAACGTTTCACTATCTACTCCCTCTCCAAATACTTCTTTGTAGAGATTGTTTAGTAGCAATCTTGCGGCCACATATGCGTAGTTTGGCTCCTTCTCAATCTTAGAGCGGGCAGACATAATTAGAGCCTTATCTATTTCTTTAGTGCTAATCTTATCATAGAGTTGCAAGCTAGCGTCCAATACTATCTCACTAGCTGAAACGCTGCTAAGATCTTTTGTTCCCCTTTCTACACACTCATTAATTTTATCTAGATTAAGTTCTTCTAGTCTTCCATTCCTCTTCTTAACTTTTTTATTATTGTCGCTCATCTTGACCTAATCAATTCTCAACACGTTTCTTGTTTTGTAACTATTTCAATTGTACTCTTAGAAGCGCTACATCTGCTATATATAACACAAAAAAGCCCACCTTTTCACAAGGTGAGCTTGCTATTTTTAAAAAAGCGACACTTCAAGTATTTTTCTGCATGTTCACTGCCTTAAAGGGAACGTCATGTTTATATCGTGTGAACCTAGTCAGAAAAAAATATTAATGCCAGAGTTGTGCCGCTTTAGCGAAATGCTTTATATTCGCTCTTTTATATCTGGCGGTTATGCATATATACACCACTCAAAAGTAGCCCATTAATCTTTATCAATTTTTTTCCGAACACACCCACAATAGTCTTTTACCGCAGCATTATACTTTGGGTATCTAATTTTTACATATCCTCTACCGTAGCAAAGTTTGCATTTTTTATCTGCTTTTTCTTTTGCTAGGTACTCATCAAATCCTAAAAACATTTTTATTTTCCTTAAAATCTAAACTGAAAAAAGAAGCCGTGAAAAGGCGCTGGATAAACAGGTATCGGCTGAGGCTGAATAATTACAGGTGGGTAGTACGACGGGACTCTGTAATACCTAAAGTGTGGATTCACAGGCCTGTAATAATTGTAAAAACCAAAAGTATGTTTAGGCTGAACCCTTGGCTGTTGGATCTCAGGCTTAGGTTGAGGCTTCTGCCAGTCTTGCTTCCCAAAGCCTTGAGGTCGTTGAATCGGTACTCCAAACCCTTTTGGGAGCGGCTTTTGTGGTCTTTGTTGAGTAGGTCTAGTGAATTCTCTTGGCTGGCTGCGGACAACTTGAGATTTTTGAGGGGCTTGAATTACTTTTCTTTGGGGAGGTTCTGCAAATAAAGCAGGAACACTAAATGCAAAGATTGACATAAATAAGATAAGTTTTTTCATTTGTTTCTCCTTATGAAAGTTGATATATCTAGTGTATTAAACGTTAACCATAAAAAAAAGGGACGGACAATCCGCCCCTTTAATGTAAAGAAATTCCATTTTATTCGGTGGGTCTGAGTGAGTCGCCTACCATCCAACTAACGCCAATTGCTGCAATTGTGTTAGCTGTCTCTTCTGGAATACCAAGCGCATCATTTAGAATAACTACGACGATACTAGCTACGGCAGTCCAAAAACGACGTGATTTTACTAAGCCTTTTAGCTTTTCAACCATATCAAATCTCCTTATTAACAAATATTGACATATAATATTATACTGTTTTATCTAAAGAATCATTTATTTTTTCTAAAGTTTCTACGATTTGTTCGTGTCTTTTATCTTGTCTTGTTTGAACATCTGTAATTATATTTTCATAATGCTCTCGTTGTATGTTGAATTGCTCAGTAAAACTATCTTGCATTTCAGACACCTGTTTTTGATGATTAGGAAAGACCACTTTAGTGGTGTACCATAAATACCAACCTAATAGCCCTGTCGCTGAAATAGTTCCCCACTCAAAGTTGGGTATAGCTTCTCCGGCGGCTACTAAAAAAGGAGGTAAAAATGCTAGTAGTACTTTCATTACTGGCTTCCTCTATGATATTAAAAAAGAGAGAGGGGCAAATCTCTCTGCCCCTCAATCGGAAAACAATTACCACAAGTAACGTGCTTTGTAGTTGCCAGTAGTTGGCATAGCCAAGACACCCTGATGCTGAGCCCATTGACCCGGAGCATCTGAAGTAGGATTGGCTGCAAAGTCAGTTTTGCTTGCCTTAAGTGTTGGAGAATCATCAGCACCGGCTGCGATATCCCATCCACCAGTATTTGCAACAGTTGGAGTAACTGACCATGTGCCTGTAAGTTCGTTCCAGTATCCTGCACGAACAGCAGTTTTGTATAGTCTGTTTCTTACAACAGCTGACTGGTGTATAGAGTCCCCATTAGAGGAATCACTAGCGCCAAACAGGGCTGCGTTATTAGCAACTCCACCTAAGCTAGTCGTGGCTCTTACAATGACGCCGGAACCATCTTGAAAGTTCCAAGTTCCACCATTGACTGCAATCTTATTGTGTACGCCCGAACTAACAAGCGTGATAGGATTACCTTCTCCTAAAGAATTAGAAGAAAAGAGGCCTGTTTCTGAAATGTTGCCAGCAGCCCTAATGTTACCATGATCATTATCCATGGCTGTAGGAGTGCCGTCAGTAAAGCTACCTGTTGTAGCTGGCGAAGATGTAATGTTAGTAATAAAGCTCATTTTTTTTACCTTGTTAAATGGCTATTACAAAATCCTATTATTCCTAATAAATTTAGATCCATTCCTAAACAACTATACACTAAAAGTAGAAATCAAGTTAAGAGAATAAAGCCTTAAAATTGAAATATTTGCATTTATAGCAGAATCAAACTGCTTTTGTAGCCATATATATCCATTACATACTGTTTTGATGTCAACTTTATCTGATATGGCCGAGCATGTTACGATGTTATCGAATATATCATCATTATGGAATCCAGATGCAGGAATTATATACTCAACTCCACAGTCGTTAAGAAAACTGGATATAGCTATAGACTCTTTTAAGTAGTTTAAATTATGGTGGATAATAACTCTCAACAGAGAACCATAATCATTACACATATTCAAAAGACCTTTTATCTCCTGCTCTACCTTGACATATTTCCTATCTTTAATCAGGTACGGATTAAGGGGAATATCTATAAAGTCGGCTCCATTCTTAAGAGCAATAAGTGTCTCATGCGCCCTAAGTCTTGGGTCGGAAAGCCCATTTGGAAAGTCAACAGATGTTGCTACATCTATTTCTGTATCTTTTAGAAAAGTGGCTATATTCTTCAATAAGTAAAGTGGTACAGCTACGCCAGAAAAACCTAAAGAAACTGCTTCAAAAATTCTTCTTGTCTCTTCTTCTATTCCTTTGAAGTGAGAACTATTATAGTTGCAAAATTCTAGATACATTTTTTACTACTTTATCGACGGTCTCAAGGCCTTCCTGTCCTATTATAAAGTCACAGAAGCCATACTTAATACTATCCTCAGAGGACATCCACCAGTCCTCCTTAGACTCCAATTTCCTTCTTATATAACTTTTGACCTGTGAGTGCTTCTTGTTTTTAAAAAACTCTCCTGTGGTCGAACACGGGTCTGTATACATGTCATACGTGCGAGATCTAAGTATAGTATCCCACTGTGCACCAGACAGAACCTGACGATAAGTTCCTTCGGTGGCCGTATAGCCTTCATGTATCATCCAATCGCAATTGGGCATAGTAATCCTCTTACCTTTAGGGAACACCGCTTGTGGTATTAGACTTGCCATTGATGCAGCTATTCCATACGATATTGATATGAACGGGCATGAACTATATTTTATAGCATCATATATCACCATCCCATCATACCAGTTACCGCCAACACTAAAAGAATGGAGGATAATAGGGTCTTTTGACTTGGACTCTAAGGCTCTAATATTTTTTAAGAATAGATTAGCAGACTTTGTATTTATTTCTGAGTCTTCTACATCCATTGGAAGTAGAAATATCTCTCTTGTTGATGGTATATAGCCGTTGAAATCTAAATCTTCGGCACTTTTTTTCATCAGACAGTCTCCAGTAAGGCCTTCCTAACATTAGACATAACCTCTCTATCCATAAATAACTTGGCTATACCTATCCTAAATCGGTACGGGGTAAGGATGTCTACTGACTCAACACCTTTGACGGAACCTATTATCCTTGTATGTGACTTAAGAACACTAAAGTTGGTGTGGCCTACCCATAGCTTGAAGTGGTTGCTCGCTAACGATTGCTCAGTAAGTGGCAGCATTCCAAAAGGAGTCATTATAGTTTTGATAGATGGTAGATTTGAAATTTCATCTAGCTGGTCTCTCATTTCAGGATCTATATCATATCCTAGATCATCTAATCCTTCTAATTCATTTATAGCTGCATCGATCTCTTCCATCTCCTGCTGGTATACATCTATCCATTTTTCCCAGTAAACGTCAAAGTCCTTCGGGTATTGAAATGTATCATCCATCTTGTATCTCACTATTGTTAAGAATAATGTATCAGGCTTAGCCATTCATTTTAAAAACATTAGAAGGCTTTACTGCTAATCTATCGTACTCCTCGCTAAAACTCTCCTTGTTTGATAACCAACTCAAGAACATCTCTCCGATAAAATGCTGTTTGTCTGGGTCGTCTTCTGCCCAAGAAGTGTAGGCGTTTGTCATGTACTCAGATAGATTCCCAGAGTTTAACAAATACAAGAGTAGTCCTAGTGTCTCTGCTGTCTGAGAGTCTCTATCTATTACATTAACAATAACATTGAAATCTGCACTTTTTTTATCTAATCTTAACTCTAAAGTACAGGAGCAGTCTTCTTCGCAAATATAGGAATCGTGTCCCTCTATCTTTGCATCCTCGGACTTGATGCCTTCTTTTGAGAAGAGTTGTTTTATATATTTAAGGTATCTTATCATACTATATTATACCCCATAAAAGGTCATATAAAAGTTGACTTATGGCTTTTGTTTTTGAATTTCGTACCACAGAAGTCCGATATTCGCTAATGCATATGCAAACCACATTAGAGAATGTGGATAATCCTTGTCTCTTATACAGGATATAGAAGCTATACCATAGCATATAGATGTTATTGTTATGGCACATATAGCATACATAATTACATTCTCTTTTGGTCAAAGAAAAACCATCTCTTGTAGTGCTTTATATCTTTCCCAACATGAACGTTGAGCAAGTATTCAAGAAGGTCATTAAGAGAGCCAAATATATGCTGGTGAGGAAGCATAAAGAAGAGCCAGTTTGGAGCATTACTTTTACCTTGCTGACACCAAACCAAGACAGGTTTTTTTTGGCTATTTGCAACAGTTATCTCTTCATAGGTCCCGCAGGCATGCACATCTGTATCTATGGAAGCTACTATGAAATCGGATATATCAACACATCTTAGGTCTAGAGTTCTTATTACCCCATATCTTTTTCTAAGCTCATTAAATTTCCCAGACTGTTTTAGTTTCTCTATTTCAAATCTAGTTGCTTCATCTTCCAGTCCCACCTGCACTGGCTTATTGCAGGGATTGAGAACAGTGACGCCCATGGACTCCAATATTGGGGTTACTCTATTCCTCCATCCAGCACCTCCATCTGCAACTCTATCCATTGCTCCTGCTAAATATGTTCTCATCCCAGTCAGCTTCATTTGCCCGTGCTCCCAAATCCCCCTATGCCTCTTTCGCTGTCTTCTAAAGAGTCTACAACCTCTAACTCAAAATGAGGCGCTTCTTGGATGACAATCTGTGCTATCCTATCCCCTCTTTCTACATGGTAAGTATCACATGTTGTATTGTGGAGACATACTTTTATGTGACCTCTATATCCTGAGTCAATTACTCCGGCATGTCTATGTATACCTTTTACGCCCATTGATGACCTATCCCATATTAGCCCTACATAACCTTCGGGGATTGACATGCAAATGCCTGTAGAAATCAATACGGTCGCTCCAGCGGGTATAGAAACTTTTTCTGAGGAATAAAGATCATATCCTGCATCAGAGCTATTGCTTTTAGCTGGTACTCGGGATGTGTCAGATATCTTTTTTACTTTTATACTAGGCATCTATCACCTCTGCAATTTTACTGGCTGTGTTAAGCCAGTTATAGGATTGGGCTGTTTCTATTCCTGCATAGTTTGTTGTATCCTCTTCCTGTATCCACAAAGAATAAATTTCTCTAAGAGAGATAGCAAATTCATCTATCATATCGTCTAGCGATGCCCAGTCTCCAACATCCCCTTCTTTGAAGTAAACTCCATCAACAGCTTTTTCTAAAGAATTAGGCTCGATTGCAATACTATTATTCTGATTGCAAAATTCAGTATGGGAAGAGTAGTATGTTGTGACAACTGGCTTTCCGCATGACATCATTTCTAAGAGTTCAAGATTCCAGCCTTCTCCCCTACTAGGGAAAAGCCCGCATGTTGTGCTCCTCATTATGTCGGATAGTTCTTCTTGAGTCTTAACTCTGTCTAAAATTCTTACTCTTCCGTCTGTTCTGTAGTAGTTTTCCCACTTGTCATTATAATCTTTGGATGCTACAGGGTTTGAGCACATCATCCATAGCTCTACATCATTATTTTCTGGGAAAGCCCTATTAAATATTGAAAGTAATGCATCGTGTCCTTTTCTTTTCTCCCATTTTCCTGCATTGAACACAACAAATTTACGATCTCTTTGTCGTATCGCTGGATAGAATATTGTATGGTCTACACCTAGAGGGACAACGTGGACATCGTTGTGTCCTGTCTCTTTTTCTACAATCTCCTTTGCCCATTGGGACGTTACTACAACCTTGTCGCATTGTTTAAGGTGGTGTTTTTTAACATCATTCATTTGGTCTAATTCAAAAAAGCAGTAGCCTATAAGTTCTCCACTACCTACCCTTTCTCCCATCGCGAACTCATGCCATATCTTAAGGCATGGGGCTTTCGAGTCAAACTTGGTAGAGTTTTGAATGAGTGGATTTAGGAGAGAAAACTCTCTTTGGTTATCAAATGTATGCTGTCCTATTGGAAATAGAGAAACATCAAAAAACTTGTTTAGCATTATAGAACAGTTTTTACCAGCAACGCCGTACCCTAATGGGTTTATTGGCGCAAAGACATTAAGGCTCTTCATAGTATCTATCTTCTTCCTCAACGACAACGAACCAAAAGAGAAGGTCCATTATATCCATTTTATTTTTCCTGTATATAAAAAGCCCCTTTTTATCAGGTAGGGGCAAACCTGTTTTCTAGCCTAATGAGAACAAACTAGAATGGCATGTCATCAGACGCTCCAGCTCCTGCACCAACTTTAGCGGTCTGCTGAGAGTTGCTCTTTCCTCCACCATTGGGAGTCAGATTAACATTTTCAGCAACGACAGTAAGCTTGCTTCGCTTAACGCCTTCGTCAGTTTCCCATGAGTTCAGCTTTAAGCGTCCTTCAATCATAACATGACGGCCTTTAGTTAAGTACTGAGACAGGGATTCTGCCTGCTTACCCCAGAGAGTCACGTCAACAAAAGTTGCTTCCTCTTGACGGTCTCCGTTCTTTGACCAAATTCGGTTAGATGCTACACTGACATCAGTGACAGCGGTTCCGTTTGGTGTTTGTCGTAACTCACTATCGCGAGTCACTCTACCTGTAACGATAACTTTGTTAATATCGCTCATTCAATTGCTCCTTAAGAAACAGGTGATAAAATTCCACGGTAACGCAATGCTTTGCGTGCTAAACGTCTGGCGTACTGTGTTCCGTTCGCTCTAATGAGTTTACGAAACTCACCAGCATAATCCGTGTGGGCGAATGCACGAGTAGCATCTGAAGCCGACAAGGCTCCAGTAGCAAACTTAGTCATGGTTCGTTGATTCTTGCGAGTGCTCAGCAACAAACCCCAATCTGTGGTTTCCTTAGTTTTCATATCCTAAAGATCCTCCTAAAAATAAACTACATGAAAATAGTATTAAACGTATCTAGTTTTTCATCATATATTTCTTCTTGCCTTTCCTGAACAAGAGGAAGCTCATATAATGTAGAGATAGGATCTGGATGGACAAGTTTCTTATTTATAGTAAGAGGCTTGCCGCAATACTTTATTTTGATCCAATCCGGGCCTTCATCAACTATCAAATATGAAGTCCCTTTTTTGAGTGGAGTGTAATTGCAAGTCATTAATGCATACATGCTTTCTCTCCTTAGATATTATATATGTTATATGGCGAGAGCAGATAAAAAAAATAGAAAATACATGAAAAAAGGTCGCCAAAAAGACGACCTAAGAATTATGCTTCTGCTATTGAATCTTCTTCAGGAGTGTCCTTTGTGTCTGGTGCTGGCTCTACTTGCACCTCTTCTGCGGATATACCCATCTTTTCTAGGATACTATCTAGTCTGCCAGACTTGTACGCTAGCACCGCTAAGACAATAAGTCCAATAATAATTAGTTTTTTTCTTTTAGGCTTTTTTTCTTCGGGCATTAATTTCTTCCTTCTTCTAGGTTATCAAGTTGTTTCTGTCGGTCTATTACTTCCTTGACTAGATCGACTATTTCTTCATACATATCTACATGTCCCCACAAAGTCCTTATAGTGGGTTGACTTAAAGCTATACTATTTACTATGTCTTCTGCTAGTATTCTATTGTCCATTTTTTTTGGCTATACTTTTCAGGGCCACAGAGGTGGCTACTATCAGCGATGGGTTAATATCCAGATCACACATACATTCTGTTGCATAAACAACGTCTTTATGTGTGAAGGGCTCGGTGAATGATGATGCCATTTTTTGAAATTCTCTTGGGCCTTCAATAGCTATTCCTTGCTTTATAGCTTTCTTCTTGGAGTCTTTGCCCGTGTAGCACTTACCTTCATCGCCCCATTTCCACCCTGATTTTTTATTGTCAGAACACTTTTTTAGAGGCATTATTTATCTCCTTTGGATGTTTGTACATATATAAATACACCATTATCTACATCTGTCTCTTTCATCATACTTAAATATGAAGCAGTTTTTATTTTTGTCATCAGCTAGACTTTTTGACTGTTGAGCCCAGTTTGTTGGTATCGTTTCTATAGAGACAATCTGGAAATCACAGTTGATATTCTTCCATTTAGCACCTAATTCAGCCATCTTACCAGCCTCATACTCTGTAGAAGCGTATGTGAAAACCCTAGAATGTTCTTCTCCATCTAGTTTATATGTCACTCTGTGTGAAGCCATAATATTTTCCTTAAGTGGAGGTGGGCGGAATCGAACCGCCGTCCTGCATTGCCTCTGTAATAGAATCTACATTGTTAGTTTATTGTAATCACACAACAAACAAGGTTATCCGATTATCGGAGTCAGGTAGTTTACTGCCATCATATGTATTTGATTCAAGTACATAATCTCTATCAGAATTATCTGAGTCATCACTATTTGGTTTACAGGGCTGTGATACCCCTGCCGCACTAAGCGGCTAGTGAGAAATTCTCTTCTGCACTTAAAAAGTTTGAACGATTTTTTAAGTAGCCATTCGTTCAACTACTCAATGCAACTATTATTTTAACAACCAGTCGAACCCTATTCACCCCCTATATAATTATCTAGTAAATCTTCTATGCTCATTATCTTATTGACATTGAGAAGTGTTTCGCCAATATGGTGTATCTTTATACTTAAGACAGGAAGAACTTTATGGTTGGTAAAGACCCAGTCATGAGTGTGTGTTATTCCCGCTTCCTTAAGAGACTGTGTAAATACACCTCCGTCGGCTCGCGGAGCACCTTTCAAGTCTCCAAGATCATTCCAGTCTCGCCTCCAATATCCTTCATCGTTTTGGTCAAAACCAAATAAAAATATCTCTTCACCTCCATGTTCTTCAAATAACTGCAAAAATTCCGCCATGGTGTTTCCACGAGGTCGGGATACCACTATCTTCTCTCCAGAAATATATTTGTCTAAGTTATGTCTGAAGTTGCCATTTTGTCGTAAGTGATACTTAGGCTTAACATAAGGATGTAGACGACAGGATATATCTGCTCTCATCTCTGCCCAAGCTCCCCAATCTTTTACAGAGAAGTCTGGATTATCACCATCCCTCATAATATATTGGTATAGTATTTCTAAACTTGGGCCAGCTCCAAGGAGGAAAAGTCGTTTAGGGAATTTATACCTATACCAGTTATGCTGTATAAAAGGCTCAGAAAATCCTTCAAAAGTTTTTATGAAGATGTCATCCCGTCCCGGAATGCTATACTTTATATGGAATTTTTCTATCTTGCACGGATTAGTAGATGCAGGTTCTGCCTCAATACTATCATCATACCACCATGCTGGACCTGAACCCTCTGTGTTGTTTTGCTCATTCATAATGCAAGCCTTTAAAAATTAATGATTTTAGACCCATTATACTCTATATTGATAGGGATGTATTTTGTCTTGTATTTTTTCCTTAATTCTTCTTTTGTCTTAGAAGATTCCATAACTCCAAATATGAAACCTGACCCTCCAGCGCCAAGAAGCTTACCTCCAATCATGCCGCAAACTGACAATGTTTTATGCATTTCTTGTACATGAGGGGAGTTTACTAGTTTTGATAACTTTTTCTTCTGAATCCAGCTTTTTTTAAGTAGCCTTGCAACGCCATCTATATCTTCATTATAGAATTTTTCATGTGCTAGATATGCTATATCGAGTATTTTCTTTTTGATATCTTCATTGTCATTCTTCTTTACTTCATTAGCAATTCTGAATGACTTTCTAGTTTTACCAGTATATAAAAGAACAGATCTATCAATAAACTCTTGTTTAAAAGATTCGCTGATTGGAAGTGGCTTAACGTCAAAAGAGCCATCTTTGTGGATTGCAATAGAGTTTATTCCACCATAAGCAGCCCAAATCTGGTCTTGTATCCCTCCCGGCTCATTAAGTAGCTTTCTTTCAATGGAGATGGCTTCTTCTGCTAATTGTCTTTTAGAAACCTTTTTGTTCTTAAATTTATAGATGCAGTTCAGAAGCCCAACTATAAAAGATGATGATGACCCAGTTCCTGTCTGAGCGGGCAGCTCACTCATATTGTTTATGTCAACACCATATTTAATATTCAGGTATTCAAGAACACCTCTGATGCCATCATGTTGTATCTGCGCATTTCTATTTACAACTTCTGTTTTAGAATAGCATAGTCTTGTCTTATAAGGAACAATAGATGGTGTCTTCCTGTAGGAGATGTAGTTATATTTGTCAAATGTGAAGCCAATAAGCATGGAGCCGTGTTGAGAATAGAAGTTTTCATAGTCACTTCCACCACCAAACAGCGATATCCTAAATGGCGTTTTTGATATAATCATCTAGCTTCTCCAAAAATAAAGGAAATCCTTTATGTACATTGTCTTCCCACTCCTGTATACTGTTAGATCCTACATAATCAGTTACGTACTTATAGCATTTAAAGTTAGTATTACTTATGCGGCATACCTTCGCTATAGCATAAGCTTCCATGTCTACTAGATCACAGCCTTCACTTTTTTCAGTAATAAAGTTATCTCCTGTTGAAATAGTCGTTAAAGTATTATCTGTTATGATCTTACTATCTTTATTGAATCTTGACGAATCATCTCTATCTGTAAATACTCCGCATTCAATAAGTCCTGACAGTTCACGGTTACAAGATCCCGCAGTTCCAAAGTTTATAACAATTTTGGGTTTCAATGTTTTTACTATTAACGAGGATTTTATAGCCGCATTTACTTTGCCTACTCCAGTATAAAATGTTATGTCTCTGTACTTATTGTGCTGTCTTGGGAGTTCTTGTTCTAAAGCACAGAGTATTAGTAGTTCTTGCATTTATCTATATCTAGTTCACTCATCATATTATAAAAATTACTCATTTGAGAGACGCCTGCACCTAAACCATACTTACATGAAAAGCCTAAGTCGTACAATTTCTTACTACTGACAATGTAATCTCTCTTATCAGGATCAGTTCTGGAGTCGTCGGAAGAATGTGTAGCTCCAGTAAGTTCACATATTTTTTCAACAAGTGAAAGCTTAGTCATATTCATAGAATCATTACCTAGATTGTAGACATTACCTATCATAGAAGTATAGTTTTTAATTGCGAACAAAAACGCTCTACATATATCATTAACATGTATGTAGTTCCTCCTGAAGTGCCCATCAAACACAGTTATGTGTTTTTCTTCTATAGCAACCTTAGTTAGATTATTTATTAGAAGGTCTGTTCTTGGTCTAGGAGATGCTCCAAATACTGTTGCTAATCTAAAGACAATTGTACTCTCATGATTTTTTAGTAGATGGTCTTCGGCATCTTGTTTAGTCTTTGCGTACAGAGAAATAGGGTTCGACGGCGTATCTTCCGTACATATCTCTTTCCCTGTGCTACCATATCCTGAATTTGTGTTGGGATAAATAACGATTTGATCTTCAGTTATGATGTCTGTAAGCTTAGTGAACCAGTTGTAATTGGTCTCTACGGTGAGTTCTGGGTGCTTATCACATAAAGGCGCTCCTACTAAAGCTGCTAGAGGTATAATAACATCTGCATTCTTAACTGCTGCTACCAAGTTCTCGGACCAATCATTAACATCTTCATTGAAAAATGCAATATTAGGTTTAATGAACTCGCTTGAGACAATTGTACCTTGATTATAAAATAGGTTATCGAAAGCATAAATGATGCCCCCAAGACCATGTAGTCTTTTGACCATACTAGACCCCAAATAACCTGCTGCACCAGTGATTACTATGTTCATTTATACCTTACCTATATTTAAATATGCTATCATTTCAGTTATTGATATTTGCTTCATTGTCTTATGTCTTGTTTCGCCTATATGAAACAGATCTATTGAAATCAGTGAAGAACATTCGTTCATATAATCACAGTCTTTGGTTATAGTGTAATGGAGCGGTCTCTCGCCCGCTTCTTTTTGCCTCCAATATCCAGAAGAATCGCCATCAAATCCAAATAGAAATAGTTCTTTACCGCCATTCTCTTGGAAATTGTAAATAAATGAATGAATAGTAGATATCCCACCCCCAGTATGAGGGTTCATATGATCGTACCGCTGCTCAATATGCTTGCTTAGAATCGACGGGTTACCTTTTATAGTATATTTGGGCTCTATGAAGGCCAATAAAGGCTGTACTAATCTGGGAGTTATAACAGCCCAGTCGCCCCATCCATTCGCCTCATGTCTATGCTCATGAAGTATTTCAAGACTAGGCCCAGCGCCAATAACAAACAATCTTTCTGGAAAGGTCACATGTGAAAAATCAATACCATGAAGTTCCATCAGAGTCTGTTTTAATAAAGGCCTCTTTTTGCATTTATGAAACAACTTTTCTGTTATTTTGTTTTGAGAGAACAACTCATCGCATTCACATTTTTTATCAGTCATCGACATGCCTTTAAGGATTCTGCAATTGCTAGCTCAATGCGTTGGATGTCATCCTCTGAAAGATGTTGGTGGCAACCAATATGAATGCCATTATCTCCCACCCATTCTGACTCAGGAAAATCCCCCAAGGAATAACCCATGTCTTCAAATGCTCCGTGCTGAGTGGGTATGCATCCGAAGTTTCTCTTATGATGTATGTTATATTTGTCAAATACTTGCTTAACAAGATCTATCTTTCCGGGCTCTTTGCAGGTAATACTGAACCCATGAGGGCAGTTTCTATTTCCTTCATCTTCTTCTGAAAAGAATGCTACGTCTTCATATCCTTTAGCCGCTGCACGCATCCTCTTCATAGTAGCATGTCTAGTATTGAATGTTTCCCAGAAAACACCTATGGCTTCAAGACCAATGCTGGCTTCTAGATCATTCATTTTTGAATTATAGCCTACTCTCTGATGGTCGAAATATATTGAGTTGAAAGGTCTCCCATGAGATCTACAGGATGCTAGTAAGTCGGCAACATAATCATCGTTTGCAGAAACCATTCCCCCTTCTCCACAGCAAACTAGGTGGGCAATATAATAACTATAAACAGACATATCTCCCCAGTGTCCAATGACTCTATCCTTATATGTTGCTCCATGAGATTCGAAGGCATCCTCAATAACTACTAGGCTATATCTTTCTGCCAGATCACAGATAACATCCATCTCTGCTGGCCTACCCATTGTATGTACAGGCATAATAGCTACTGTCTTGGGTGTGATAGCCTCTTCTATCTTGCTCTCATCAATGTTCAAAGTCTCTCTTTTAACATCAACAAAAACAGGTGTTAGCCCTGCTGCCCTGACGGCATTTGATGTTGCTATAAAGGATAAGGCTGGAACAATAACTTCATCTCCTCTAGTGGCTCCATTTAAATCATAAAGTGCTAAGCAAGCGTTAATAACAGCATCTGTCCCAGAACTCATTGCGACACTTCTTTTATAACCAAATATTTCAGACCACTCTTGTTCCAGTTGCTTTACTTTTGGTCCTCCTGAAGCCCAATTCGTATCACAGACATGCATTAGATTTTTTCTGGCTACATCTCCAATAACGAGCTCTCCAAATTCTATTCTTTTCACTATTACTTTTCCTTATTATTCAATGATATTATTCTTTGCTTGGAATTAGAATACTTATTAGCTCAGTCACCTTTTAGTATCCTATATGAATCGCTGTCAAAGTGTTGAGTAGAAAATTCATATACGTAAGTGTCTTTTAGTGCAATAGCTCTATGAATTAGGCCGGTTGGTATATAGAAGCTATCCCCCTCTTCCAGTATTGCCGTTTGCGTATTCATGCTGTTTATATCTTCATCATAGCCATACAAAAGCTGGACTTTACCTGACTGAACATAGAATGTCTCATCTTTGATCTTATGGTAATGCCAGCTACACTTCTTGCCCTTCTTAAAGAACAGTACTTTTCCGCAATACTTCTCAGTGTTCACTATCCAGTCTTCGTAACCCCACCCTTTGCTAACGAAATTTCTATCTTTATTTAAGTTATCCAATTTGTAATATCCTTACGATAATATTTTATTAATGAATGAGCTAATAGTATCTGATAAAACTTGAACTTGTTTTACAGCGAAGTCTAGCTCAGTAAATGCATAATGCCCACAAGACAATATGAGCTTATCTCTATTATCTTTTGGATCAAAATCTTTAGGGAACCATTTTTGCCATCTATTTGTTTTTAAGCATAAATCAAACAGCTTATCGATATGGTCATCTGATTCGTATCACATTATATGCTGAGACTGAATAGATGCTATTTGCGGAGCTATATTGACAGAGTCTACGCCCATGCCGAATAACTCCTTGAATATAGACGGATCACAGTAGTCTGTGTTGTGTTCTTTTGAAAGGACTCCGAACTTGTTGCACACATCTATATATTCCTCTGTCTTTGCGGTAGAAAAATCTCCTGAGTTCTCTCCCGACTCAATCTTCATACCACTTTGTATTACAGCATATACTATATTAGTATATTGTCTAGATGTTAGATTTTGTTTAAGATGTGAAAGTAAAAAATCAAGTTCTTCTGGATGGAGTTGTTTTATGTTTTGCTCTGTTCCAACTTCAAACAGGACAGAAGATTTCTTTTCTGAGCACTTTTTTATTAAGTCTACAGTTCTTTCAGACCCTTCTAGGACTGAATCAGAGACTTTCCAAGGGTCTATATGCACAATATTAAAGTATTGGCAGTCGTTTAGTAGGGAATCTATCCCATCATCAATAGAATCGCCTTGACATGGCCCAGCATGGTCTCTTTCTAGCAAGATTGGCGATTTGGACTTTACATAGTCTGAGAATCTCTGTGTATTCCAGTTGTTTACATAGCCTGAGTTACTGTCAATCTGTCTCCTAGAAGATATTATTCCTATGTTATGGTTTTTTTTATGATAATCAATGAGGAAATCAACTATTTCTAAGCTCATTGATCCACAGAAGCACTTAATATTTTTTATATCTTGCAAACCCAACATCTTGCTATCCAAAGCGTTCCCGCAATAACTTTTCTAGAACCTTATTTCTTTCATTAATATTATACTTAGCTAAGTATTCACTTTTGCATTTTTTTTTCATATTATTGTACAACTTTATATAGCATTCCCTTCAAGCACTTTTGCACCCATGATATTAATTTTCATTGTTGTAGCCTCTTATAGAATTATAAAGATTATATTTCCCAAAGTAGAATAAGAACTTGTCTAATGGATGATGATGCAAGGGGGACATACTAAGCCATATCAGTGATGTTAGAATTTCTATTTGTTTATAACAAATTTGGTTTTCTTCACAGAATTTCAAGATGACATTTTTGCAATCAACAAGATTTTTACTGACCAAAATATCAACTACTATATTGTTATCCTTGTAATCTATCGTGAAGTTATTCTGCATCAGTATCTTATGGTTAAGAAATATGCTATGACTGAGTTTCGATAAGTCATATTTGATGTCTCCCAAGGATATATCTCCAGCAAAGTCCTGCCTCCAGTCTATTAGAGTAAAACCCTTTTGCTTTGAATATATCATATTGTCTAATATGAAGTCTCCATGGAAACCCGTAGGTCTTGCATCACAAAGAGCTTCAAAGTCTATTGACTCTATCATTGACATGACTGTAGGTACAGCCGTACCGTTTATGCAGTCCTCTTTATCAAGCAAAGAGTTCATATCGAAGAAGTCATTGATTCTGTTTACCGTTTTTTGTTTATAAAAAGAATAGCACTTATCATAAAACTCATCTTTGTCGTATTCTTCTGCGCGGCTCCATAGGTTTTCTTTAGACCATGATAATAGTTCTCCAATTTTTTTAGGATTAACCACATCGGAAAACAAGTCTCCTTTGGTGAAAGGATAACAGTAAAAGTTGTCAGATGAAGAAATTATTGTTGGAACAATACCCTTAAGCTTTGACGCTCTTGAAACTCTATTTTGACAAACTGCTTTATCATGGAAAAATTTAATAACTTTATTCTCGATAAAAAAGATAGACTCTTTTTCTTTAGGGAGGATGTCAAATTTTGAAGGCATCTCATTCTTGGCCACACCCAACGATGAAGAGTTTCCTATATCTAACCAGCTTTCAAATACCTTATATTGAAAGTCGGTCTCTTTTATCATAATATCAAGGACATCATAGTCTGAAGGGCATTCTTTTTTGCTCAGCACTCCATCTGCTATCTCCCAAAACCTTTCATAGTCCTTAACTCCGAATATCCCTACGAACTCATAGTCATATGCTGTTTCTCCCTTGTCGTTAATAGACTTGACATACTTGTTGTCTACATTAATGCTTCGGTAAGAACTGCCATTTGAGGTTCTACTTGAGCACCCTATCCAGTTACACGATTTATCAGTTGTACCACTGACTATTGTGTCGCAAGCATGAAATATGAAGGGCTCTTGCAAGTAGTCTTTTGCGCATGTTATTGAGTAAAGAAGACTGCTTCCTTTTCCCTCATATAGATCAACATATGAAAAATGTATATCCCTTTCTGGATATGTCATTTCTATAAACTGCTTTACGAGATCTCCTAGATACCCAAGAGTTATAACAAAAGATGCTTCTTTAGGATACGATTCTATTATATGGCAGATCGCAGGCTTGTCAGATATGGGTACCAAGGATTTATTTATGTACTTGGTATATTCTCCTATCCTGCTGCCAAGACCACTAGTCGTTATTAATACTTTCAATGCCGTACTTCTTGTAATAAACTTGTGCGTCGCTGTCAATTATATCTACTCCTGACTCTCCATGCGACCTTACATTATTATAATCTATATAGTCTTGTAGATTGTGCTTAACGATGCCCGACTTGCCCAATAGAGAATCTTCTAATTCATAGGGAGATAAGCATGCGCGACCAAGAAATTCCAACCTTCTATGATATAGCTGTGTATTAATTTCATCTTTACTGTGGGAAAACTGTGGGTTTATATCAATATCTGAAATTCTTTTGTATATGTGGGAAGGAAGATCTTCTAGATAATAAGGAAAATCTGTCCCATTAAGATCTTCAGCATGTGACTTTTCTTGGAACGGATCAATCTTAAAAGTTCCTTCAAGATGCTCCTCATAACCTACCCTAACTATAATATTGTTATCGAAGTAGCCCTTCGGTATGTCTAGCGCAGCGCAAGACGAATTAGGTATACCTACATGGTTATAGCCATCAAAATGTCTTATGTGCTCATGGTTCATAGAATATACTGTCCATCCAAATGAAGGGTTCCAGCTATTCGAAAGGTGTGTATCGGGACCATCAGTTCTTCCTATAGGCCGATCTCCAAAATCAGTGTGCCAAAACCACTTATGATATAGATCCTTACTCAGCACCTGTATCGCGTCAGAGTTGCAGACTACAGTTTGATGTATATTCTTCAGAGGCGTGGTGCCGGGCTGGTCTTGGCAGTGCTGAAATATGCCTGCCCTAAACAGCTCTGGGAAATGAGAGAATCTTAAAGATGCTAAGTCTTCATTAACAGCTAGTTGAGACCTGAACTCTTCTACCGCTAAGCCAAAAAGGTGTTCGCTCCCCATAAATATATGATCATGATTCCCACAATAAAAGATTAAGTCGTCATCAAAAAGGTCATAAGTCTCTCTCCATTGGCTCTGATATTCGTTGCGCTCATTTCTTATGACTACATCAATGTCATCCTTTACGCTCTCAAACTCATTCTTTATATGGTCTACAATCTCTTCCTGCCTTGATGCATATTCTTCATGAAGTGAAAAGTATATAATAACTTTCGACCAAGGATATGATTTAGAGAGGCTAGAAATTGAATATTTGAATGTATCAACCTTGCATGGCTCACTAAGATTTCCCCTATCCCATATGCATGTCGAGAATGCTTTTGTGGGCACAATATAAGTGTTAAGAAATAGTATCATTACAGTTCTTTATGCTCCTCAGAGAAGCCCTTGTTCCTCTCTACAACAATCCCAATAGCGGTCTCACTTAAGTGTGGTTTTGAATCATTTACCACGACCCTCTCTCCATGAGGAAGTCCCATAATAAGCATGTCATATACTATACCAACCATGTCTAGTTGCTCTTGGGTTCTCTTTCTCATGCTCTCTGGCCTTCCTGTTGTTAGAATGACCCTGTACTCATTATACTTCCATCTATCTATTGTCTCGATAACGTTAGGTAGTAGCTCTGGGGGATTTTTCATTGCCTTATAAAGACATCCATCTCCATGATGCTTTAGAAGAGTTCCATCTATGTCGCAAAATATTGTTTTTATCATGTTGGTTGCTCCATGTTATACTTTTTTTCAAATTCTAGGTTGGCTATTATATTTTTTGCTGCGTTAGAGTAAACTCTATGAGAGTTGTGATGACAGTGTCTTATGAAGTCACAGTTAGGATCTTGAGTGCTGTCTGGATCAAGCCTTTTATAGTACAGGGGAAAATGTATCATGGGGTCGTATCCATAGTTCTTTTTAAGATAGTCAGTCACCCCAAACGCAAACCCGTCAGAATTACAGTGAGAACCAAACCCTCCAGTGGCATCTATGAATTTTTTAGTGAAGCATGGTGCGTAGCCACCAGACCCATTAGGAGGGAGGTCATGTGTTATTCCATTCTGGCCAATAATTCCATACCTGTCGGCATATTGGTACATCTGTGATATAAATCCATCCTCAGTAAAGATGAAGTCGTCTGCTATAACCTGCAGAAATTTACAGTGATCTCCAACATAGTTTAATAATGTGTTTTGTGCCTCGTGAAGAGAAGATCTTCCTGAATGTCTATCCCAGATAAAAGGCTTTATTGTAAAATCAAATTGATTAAAAAAATCATTGTCAGGTATCCCCTTATCATCAGAATCAAATTTTATTAAAAACTCGCTGAAATGTCTCTCTATAGGACTAGTATGTTGTTGAAATGAAACTAATAGTCTTTCTAGAGGCGGATCGTCTCTAATGTCCATTCTGCATGAAAATAATACGCTATACATTTGCAAGTAGCTTTCTTTTAAGTTTTATTGAATTCATCTTATTTATATTGTCCAGTGCAGTGTCTCCAAACTTGGTCCGCACCATGTTATGAAATCTGGGATTTTCAAATATTGTCCTAAAGAAATAGTCTCTAAATGCAAGAGTGTCCTTAGACTCTAGAGTATATGTTCTACTTGGTACGTGATCATATGACAAGAACCCAAACTCCGAGTAGTCTCTTGGCAACTCCCAGCCTTCAGACTTAGCTTTTAGGTACAAAGGACTTCCCGGAAGAGAAGTAGCAGCGTAAACGTTTGAGTACTCGGCATTGAGTTCTAATGCCAAATCCAAAGTTTCTTGCATTGTATCCCAATTGTCATGCCCTAAACCTACAATATAATTTGCGCATACATTTATTCCAGCATTCTGTATCATAGAGGTTACTTCACGGATATTTATATCTTCAAATCTACCTTTAGTGATTTCCCTGCGAATATCTTGATTGCCCGCTTCGATACCAAGAGCAAGCCAGTTTACTCCAGCTTTCTTTAGTTTCTCTAAATACTGGGGCTTTACTGTATCAATTCTAGTGTAAGCCCAGATATTAAAATTATACCCCCTATCAATAATAAGGTCGCAAAGAACTTCGAAATGTTTTGGTTTTAGAACCCACATCTCATCAGCAATTTTTATTTGCTTAACACCTTGTTCCGCTAGGTAATCAAGTTGTTTTATTGTGAACTCTGGGTCCCAGTATCTAAACTTATTGAATGAAGAGGAGGCTTTGTTAGGGTCATTATCATCCCTATTTATAATATTTATCATGCAGAATTCACACTTGAATATGCAGCCAAGAGATGTATATATACTGGCAAATGGAGCTCTGTCTTCATCAATATAATTAGCGTGCCAGTTGCTAGTTCTATAGTTATCAAGAGAAGGCATTAAGTCGTATGCAACTCCGGGCAAGTCAACTTCCAATAAGTCTTGGGGAACTATCCTCTCTGGAGAATTTATAAGAATATCTCCAGTGCTGGATCTGTAGGCGATACCATTCACAGATTTAAGTCCGCTGTCAGACAGATCTGTTGATAGGAGATTCAGCAGAGCATACACTCCTTCATTGGTAAAAGCTACATCAACAAAATCATGTTTTTCTAGTACTTCAAGTGG
>JAAHTH010001046.1_pt1 | contig 25105 bp, 23 predicted proteins | sample 6116091 | NCBI WGS metagenome assembly JAAHTH01 (sample SAMN13939990, study PRJNA603662) | sponge metagenome | isolation source: marine sponge | host: Mycale hentscheli | place: New Zealand | collected 2006
AAACCCCCCCCCCCACCCCCCCCCCCCCCCCCCCCCCCCCCCCCCCCCCCTCCCCTCCTGGCTATTCTACACCTTTTATCTTCTCTCTCCCCAAATTGTCTAACTCTTTGAGCTAATGCATCTGTTCCTTCACTAGATTTAAATAATGTTGTTTTTCCTGATTTTACAGCACTTTCTAAACTTTCACCAGCACCTTCATCTTCACCAGCATCAGCTTCTACACCAGTACTTTCTGCTGATGTTGTTCTACTTATTCTTCCTGAAACCCTTGCTCCAACAGGATCATCAGAAGGAGGTGTTGCTCCTGTATCTCTTTCTACCTGTGTTCCAGTGCTATCTTTATCTACATCATCATTATTTTTATCACCTGTTCTAAATTTTTTAAATTTATCAGATAAATAATTTTTATTTGCTGTAATATGTCCAACATCATCAACTTTATATTGTGTTTTATATCTTTTATAATTTTTTACTGCTTCACTTAATTCAGATGAATAAAATGCTTCTTTTCCTGCGTCTCCTGTATGAACTAAAACTTCTGCAATTTTACCTTCTTTACTATTTTTTATAGTATCTAATGCTGTATTTAGATGTTGATCCAATAATTCATTATGGTCGAGAACTCCATCATTATAAGAATTACTAGCTTGATTGATAGCATTGTTAAAACTGCTCATTCCAAAGTCACTCATATTTATATATTATATTGATATAAATATAATTAATCAAAAATTAAAATAAAATATATATTATAAATGTTTAGATGTGTTTGTTGTTGGATTTTTGGATATTGTTATAGAACAGAAAAATAATTAATCTTCACTTGCTTTTGTATCTTGTTCTTCATAATTAATTACATCTTCATCTTCACTATCCAATTGATCTAATGTAATTATTGGTTTATCTCCATAGCCCATAATTGTATCAAAATTTTTCATGAATACAGCTGGATTTTGTTGAGCATTAATTACCATAATATTATATTTTTCTTTCATACAATAATTATAATATCTCATAAATAATTCCTCTGAACCACAATAATCGGAATATTCTTCTGCAATCTTGGATAATTCTTTAAAATTATTTTGTTTAAATATACAGATAAAATCAGAATTATTGCGTATAACATTTGATACTGCTCGAAAACTTTGTACTGCTAAAATTATTGATGTCTCTATGTGTCGATATCGGCTGGATAAAAATGAAATCTCTGATGTTCGTTTAAAATCTCTTGATATAATATCATCTAGAACAATTAATCCTGTCGGCATATCTTCTCTTGGAAATTCTTTTTGTTCCTCAATATATTCTTTGATATATTTATCGTCATAATGATCTATAACCTCAAAAGCATCCATTAAAAATTTACCCTTTGGATCATTATTAATTGTATTACTCATGATTACAACTTTATCAAAATAATCTGTACCAAAAAATCCATTTTGTTCAGGTTCTCCTCTTAAAGCAGAAACAATAAAATTCGATTTTCCACTGCGTACCGACCCACAGCAGAGCATACAAAACGGAGGAACAGGTAAATTTGGATGTAGCTGTTTATATTTTGATTTATCTTCTAAATCTCTCACTTTTAATATTGTAGGAACTACAAGATTAGGATTTTCTTTTTTCTTTTTATCCATATTTAATATATTATATATAATATTATTTTTTAATTATAATTACCATAAAATTTTATGTGACCAATATTTAGCTGAATTTTTATTTGTTGCTTTTCCATGTCTAGAATAATATGCTTTTTTTCTTTTAGGATCACCATGATCTAATGATTTATAATGTCCAATTTTATCCTTAAATTGTCCATATCTTTTATCTCCAAAATGAATTAATTTAGGATTACCACTTGCAGATTTTACATAAACAGAATATTTTTTATTTTTAGCTTTACTAACAAAAGGTTTATATAATTGTTTTTTTTCCATTTTAATTATATAAATATAAAAATATATTATTACAAAAATAAATTTATTGAGGAATATAATAAGACCAAGCATTATCTAATGTCGATGTTGTATTATGAATTACTTTCTTAACTTTCTGTGTATGTTCATGTTCTTCTTGTTTTTTCTTTTTTTCTTGCTTTCTAGCTTTCCTTTTTGTATCATATTTTTCTACTGCTTTTTCTTGTAGATCGATTAATTGTTCTTCTGTAAAATTAAATGTTTTTTGGAAATCTTGTGAATAATCAATTGTAGGATTTTCATATTGTTCTACTTCTTGTTTTAAAACTTTATGTTCCATTTCTTTCTTTTTTTTTGATAATTCTTTCATTTCTCTTTTTTGTTGAGCATTTTTTCTCCTATTCTCTAATGCTTTTAATCTTCCTTGTCTTAATTTTTCCTTGTGTTCTTCACTCAATTCTCTCTTTTTTTTAACAGGTTTAGCTACTGGTTTATCAAAAACATTCTGTTCATCTTCTTCCTCTTCACTTTCTACAAATTCAGAATTATCAACAGATCCATCTTCATCATTAATTTCATCAACAAATCCATTGTTTTTTAAATCTTGATAAATATCATTATTATCTTCTTCTTCACTCATATTTTTATATTATATTTATATATTTTTATTTTATTTTGTTTATTTTAAAAAATAATAAATCTATTTTTCTTTTTTCCTAATATGAAGTACTAAACATGTATCACCCACTAATTCAGATGCTCTCCTCTCGTCCTTATGAACAATATCAACATTAAATTCATTCATTACTATTGGCTGCGGATTATTAAGTGAAAGATAACATTTTTCATTTGCTTCGAAATATAAAGCACCAAATTCTTCTCCTGCATTTGTAAATTGTGGAATATGGTATAATATTTTAGATGGAGTATGTTTAAGAGCATTAAAAGATTGATATGGAAAATTATTCACTCTAACAAATAAAGATTGACCACCATCAACAATTTTCGGTAATTGATTACTAGCAAACACTACCTTTGTACCATCAAGAGAAGGTTTATCTACTACTCCATCCCCCTCAAATCCAAATGAATTCATAGCATTTGCTCCAATAGTTCTATGATATAAATTGCTTTGAGATAAAATCATAACAATATTATATGCTACCCCCTTGGAAGCATTCACAGATTTAAATGATGCTTTTTCTGTGGCTATATCTATATCATTATATAATCTTGTATCTATATCTCTACAATACATATTTTCTCGATTTAATATTTGCATAGTTGCCCACCAATCTTTATTTTTTCCTCTGTATTCCCAACCAACTAATCCTTTATTATAATAAACATCAGCATTAGTCGGTTGTTGAGCAGGAATACCTGTATATTGTGTTACTTCTATTTCATCATCAACTTTTTCCAAATGAATTTTACCAAACATCATCCAATTACATTGATTAATTGGTTTAAAATAATTAACCTTTTTCTGTCCGTTTCCTGTTAATGTTTTTTGATAAGCTACAAGAGAAATAAAAGTATTTCCACCATCTTTGGAATATTGTGCTTTAATTGTTTCTCCTTTACACTCAAAAGCAAGATGAGTAATTTTATCAGATGAAATTTTTAATGGATTTGCTGGACAAACACCAGCATTTCCATCCCATCCATGATAGATAACCTTTCTAGATTTAATCATTGTCTTATCATTTGGATCTACTACTGAATGTAAAACTTCTATTGTATCACCATCATTAACATTTGTTCGAATTTCATAATCAAAGAAACCCTGACCAGGATCAGAACAATAAGCATGATGAGTATGCGTTTTATCAGCAGATCTAGATAATCCTACACGGAAGCCACCATTAACACCACCAGTAATTTTTGTTAATTTATATATAACTTTTCCACCTGTTAATGATATTGGAGCATGTTTCATCATACAAGTAGTATTACCTGCCTTTTTGGTAATCTTTGCATTTGCTCCATTTTCGGTGACCACAAAAGAACTATCATCATCAGGAGTATTTATTCCTATCCATTGATTTTGACTTTTTGGAACAAAACTTCCTTTTGTGCTACCATGAGTATTTTCGGTTCTTTGATCAAACTTAAAATCAAAACCTTCGAATTTATCATCCCCAGCATTTCTTCTTGGTACTACTTCTGCTAATCCCTGAATACATGGATGATATAAAAATCCACCAGTTTCAGCTAAACCAGTATATTTATTAACACTAACAATTTTTCCATTTAAACTATCTTCTATTTGTTTAGCAAAATCATTAACATTCGAAGATGTTTTTTTTACACTACTTACCCAAGCCATCACAGGATTAGAACAGCAATCCGCAACTTGTAATCCATCATCAGATAATTCTTCACCATACCACAGGAAAAACTGATTAGATGATTTATTAATATTAAATCGTGGATCTTTATTTATCTTTAATGAATGAACAGCAATTTCACTATGAGGAGGAATAACAACAGGAGTATTCATATGATTAGTAAATTCATATGGTTTGTAAATACCTGAATTTATGCAGTTTAATCTCTTGGCTTCCGCACTATCATTTGAGAGAAGAATTAAGGACATTATTTATAATAATTACAATATAATTAATTTATTTATAAAAAAATAATAAAAAATATATATATAATAAATAATGGAAAAACATGATTACAAGGTTGGAAAAGTTAAAATTAATATGATGAAACCGAAGCTAGATAATGGAGTTCCTGCATTATCGAGTGAATTACCTGATAAAATATCAAAAGTAGATGTTGGTAAAGGATTAAAGGAAAAATATGATTATAAACAGGAAGATATTTTTGAGGGTGTTACAAAGAAAGAAAAAATTAAAAAAAATAATAAACCTAAAAAAGTCCAACCAAAAGTTCTTAAAAAAATTAGTCAGAAAAAATATTAACTATATATTTTTTTTTTTTTAATGTTTTTTATTGTTGTTATGTTGGACTAATTAATACATAAAATATAAAGTTAATAAATAATAAATAAAATATAACAAATAATAACAAAATGGATATCTTAAAGGATTTGTATAATTTTGATTATGATTGTTTTTTATTAGTGTTAAAATATGTAGAAACAATAAAAAATAATAAACTTGTTATCGAAGATCTTAAAAAACATATTACATTAAGAAAATGTATAGAATTAAATGAAATTTATTTAACTAAACAAGAAATTAGAATAGACATGATGTACGCAATGGATAGAGATTATGAAGCTAATGATGAAGAACAAGATTTTATATTTTATAAAAAAGAACAAAAAGAAAGAATTAATAATTGTGTTATTAATAATGATATAACTTTTGATGAAGATGATTTTATAGAATTATATACAATTAAAGATCTTTTGTAAAAATTTAGATTTAAAAATAAAAATATATATTAAAATTATAAAGTAATGGAACAAAAACTATTTGATTTAATTCAGAAAGAAAAACCAAATGTTAAGGATAAAACAATTAATATGTATCTTAAAAATTTAATTAAGTTATCAAAAATGGTTACAGGAACAGATGATTTTGAGGATATTGATTTCTTAAAAAATGTTGATAAAGTATCAGAAACATTAGACCATTTGCATTACACAACAAAAAGAAATTATTATAATGCTATTATTGTAACATTATTAGTTTCTGATCAAGAAGAATTATTAAAAGAATATCAATCTATTCGAGATAAATTAAATCAACAATACGAAGATGAACAAGCCACAGGAGTTATTTCAGATAAACAAAAAGATAATTTTGTAGATATCAGTGAAATTCATAAAGTTATAGATGATATACATGAAGAAATATATAGCAAAAAATTAAAAAAGAAAAGTGATTTATCAAAGAAAGATCAACAATTATTTATGGTATATTTATTGATAAATATTTATGTAAAGTACCCTTTCAGAAATGATGTAGCTGGAATGAGTGTTATCAGTAAAAGAACTTATAATAACTTAACATTAGAAGATAAAACATCTAATAATTATGTAGTTGTAGAAAAAAATAAAATGAGTTTTGTATTAAATGAATATAAAACATCAAAAAAATATCATGAAAAGATTATTCCAATTGATAAAGAATTAGAGAAGATTTTTAGAATGTATTTTAGAATTACTAATATATCAGACAGAATGAAGAGTGGAGATGAAACAATATTATTTAAATCAAGTACAGGAAAACCATTATCTAGAAACGCAATCAGCCAGTTATTATTAAAAACTTTTAAACAAAGATTAGGAAAATCCATATCGACCACAATGCTCCGTAAAATTTATTTATCAAGTAAATATGCTGATGTAAAAGATGAAATGGAAAAGGATGCACTAGTGATGGGACATTCAGTAGAAACACAGCAAAAAGTATATGTAAAAGAAAAACAAGAAGGAGAAGCTATGAGTGAAAATATTTATAAAAAAAATGAAGAAACAGGTGAAGAAGAACCAAATTTAATTTATGAGGATGATTAAATAATCCATCCTGCTTCTTCTTGTATTCTATTAAATCTTTTTAACATTTTACTTCGATTAACACATCCATCATTAAAACTTAATGAATTGTTAATATAAATACATTCACAATCAAATAAATCTTCCTTGTTACAATCAGCTATTTCATGTAAAATTTCATATTCATAATCATCATTGATCATTACATCGAAATATGTTCTGTAATTTAATTCTCCATTCCAATATCTTAAATAGTCGTTTTTGTGTTGTGATTTTCTTTGGTTCATACCATATTTAGACATGGATGAGCCAATGTAATATTTTCCTGTTTCATTATCTAGAATTTTATAAATATATCCTTTTACCATTTTATATTACTTTATATTTTAATTATACAAAATTATTTTTAAATATAAACGCATAATTTAAGATTTGTTAGTTAAACAATTTTAAAAAAAAATATATTATATATATTATAATGATAATTCATAAAACTCACAGCAAGAAAGAATTAATTGATATTGTTGAGTTTTTCCATATTCCTATTGATGAATATGAAGAATTAAATAAAGAAAATTTAATAATCGAAATAATTAAAAATATAGATAATATTCCTGAAATAATTCCTGATTATGATTTTTTATTAATCAATAATATAGATGAATTAAAAACTTATTTATCAGAAGCTAATCAGGATAAAACATTATCAGTAAAAGAAAAAACAAAAATTATGAGAAAAGCAAAAAGAATAATTAATTATTGTAAGAATGGATATGATATATATAAATCATCTTTTATAGATATTACAGAATTATTAGATGTAGCAAATGATATAGCTGAACATGGTAATATTCCAACTTGCAGAAGATCAATTAATATGTTAAATGATGATATTAAAATTCCATATAAAATAGAATTAAAAATGACTAAAAAATGTAAGAGAGAATTGGAAATAAAAAAACAATTAAAATTAATGAATGGAGGAGCATTACAAGTAAAAACAGGAAAATATTTAATTAATTTTGATTAAGGTTCATCAGGTTCATCATCAGTTATATCTAATCTTGTATTTAATTTTTTTAGATGTTCATCGTACAATTCTGATGAAGCTATCGAATAATCTTCATGTGTCCATTCACTTAATTTTTGTGTTGGATTAAATTTAATAACAGATGAAATTTCTTTACTCATAATCAACATAATTTTAATTAAACTATCTTTGTCTAATTGTTCTAGGAATTCTACCATTTTTGGTTCTTCCATATTTTCATTTAACCTTGTGATTGTGTAAATTGTATCTTTGTTAAAGTTGTTCATTTTATTATAGTTAGTTATCGTGAGATATCTTTATATCATAATCCAAGATTTATAAAAATAAAATTAATTTATAATAATAAAATATATTACAATTATTATAATGAATGTTTTAGAGCTGTTTAAAGGAACAGGTTCAGTTGGAAAATGTTGTAAAGAATTAGGATGGAATGTTGTATCACTTGATATAGACAAAAAATATAATCCTACTCATCTATGTAACATTTTAGATTTTGATTATACGCAATATCATCCTGATACATTCGATATAATTTGGGCTTCCTGTGATTGTACTCAATATAGTAAAGCAAAAAGTCAAGGAATTAGAGATATAGAAGGAGCAAATAAATTAGTATTAAAAACATTAGAAATAATTGATTATTTTAATTGTGAATGGTGGTTTATAGAAAATCCTCAAACATCATTATTAAAACATCAACCATTCATGAAAGATTTACCATATGTAGATGGAGATTATTGTATGTATGGATTACCATATAGAAAAAGAACTAGAATTTGGACAAATAAAATTTATCAATCAGAACCATTAGAATTATGTAATAAAAAGTGTGGATCATTTGTAGATGGAAGACATATAGGATCTGCTGGTTGTGGTGGTAAAGGTCAAGGACATAAAAAAATATATTCAGATAAAACATATTCATTAGAAGAAAAATATAGTATTCCAAGTGAATTTATTTTTTCATTATTTTTAAAAGACTAACCTTTTCATTAAATATGGTTTTAATATTTCTAGCTGTCTAATTTCTCTTTCATCTAAATCATCAGCATCATTAAAATTATCTAAATAATAATGTCCAACTTTTTCTAATTCTTTTTTAGGAATTGTATATTTTCCAAATTTAATTTTATCTATTTTTTTATAAAAATTTTGTGATCTTTTTGTTTCATAATTTTCTTCATAAAAATTATTATAATAATACCAGTAAATATTAGCAATTTCATTTTTTAATTCCTGTGATAAGGTCATGTTATTCAGATAATTTTACATCGAACTTATTCTTTAACTAAAAATCATAATTTAAGATTTGTTATTATTTAAACAAATAAATATATAAGTATTATATATAATACCAAATGAATTTATCAAAAGAACAATTAATAGAAATAATTCTTGATAATACAGACTATAATGAAAATGATAAAAGGAAGAAAATAAATCAAAAAGTACAACTTAAAAAAATGATCAGTAATAATGTTAATAATACAGAAAATACATTATTTACTTTTTTATTTAATATTATTGATAAAAATAATATATCTGAAAATATTATAAATATGAGTAAGACAAAACAACTTACAAATGCACAGATTAGGAAACTAATCAAGGAGCATAATGATTTTGTTAAGATTAAGATACCAAAAGGAGCAACAAAGAAATCATTGTTAAAAGCTATCGATGATAAGGGTTTTTTTGTAGATCATGCTAATAATAAATTAGTTAAAAAAGATAAAACTAAATTTAAAATTGATCCAGCTAAACAACCAAAAACAACTCCATCAAAGATTAATATTAAAATTAAACCTGCTTCTAATACAAAGAAAATCCAATCAAAAGAGGATAAATTAAGTGATAAATTATCAGGTGAAATAAATATTGTAAAAGAAGAAATTATGGAATATAAAAATAAACCAAAATTTACTGATAAAGATTTAAATCAGATTGGTAAATTAAAACAAACATTAGAAGATATTGTAGAAGAATATAAAGATGAAAAAATTGAGGATAAAATGAATAAAACATTAATCGATAAAATGTTTAAACTTCTAGATAAAATGCTAGGAGCAAAAAAACAGGTTACTAATTTAAAAGTGGATAAATCTCCTGATGAAAATACACAGGGAAAAACATCACAATCCTCCATGATGAGAAAGAATAGAAAACCAGCTACATCTAAACCTGTAACATCTTCATCTGCTCCTCAAAAAGCATCAGCATTACCTCAAAGAAAAACAAGGGGAAGACCTGTACCAAAAGTAGAAAAACCAAAATTTAAAATTGATCCATCTAAACAACCAAAAACAACACCATCAAAAATTAATATTAAAATTAAACCTGCTTCCAATACAAAGAAAATTGTAAAAAAGGTTAGTGATGAAGAAATATATGGTGAAAAATTTAAGGATTTGTTTAAGGAAAAAGAAGAAGAACCAGCTGATATAGATGATATTAATAAATTACCAATAGAAGATAAATTAGAATTATTAGATACATTTGTAGAGAAATATAAAAATAATGTTACTTCACAAGGACAGGATATTTTTGAGGATAGAAAACAGGCACAGCAATTTTTTAGAAAAACTTTTAAAGAAATTAGAGAAATTAGTATTAAAGCAGATGAAAGAAATTCAGGATTTCAGGGTGTTTCCATGAGTATCCAAAAACCAGCTAATCGATTATTAAATAAAATTACAAGAGTTAGTGATGAAGATATGAAAACAGGAATTATTGTAAATACTGCTATTCAGCCATTAAAACATTTTATTAGATATATTAGTACATCAGCAAAAGATATAAAATCACAGAAAAAAGTAGCAGGTAAGAAGGGGATTTTTAAAGATGATATGGGTAAATACAAGGGTTATTCAGCAAAAGATTTAAAAGAAATATTAAAAAGGAACAATTTAAGTGAAGCTGGTTCTAGGTTTGATATGGTAAATAGAATTTTAAATGGTGATATTAAATTACCTCCAAAAGAAACAAAAGATAAAAAGAAAGAAAAAGGAATTAAAATTAAAATTGCAGAAAAACCAAAAGAACCTGATCCTCCTGCTGATGATACTGAAAGTGAAGAAGAAGAAGAAACAGAGGAAGAGATAAAGGAAAGAGAAAGAATTAGTGAAAATAATATGAAAAATATAGCAACCATGAAATCAATTGTTTCATCATTAGCAAGAACATTTAAATTAAGAATTTCATTGGATCAAAAAGAATATGAATTAACTGATGAACAAATCGATAAAATTAAATCAACAATTACATCAGGAGATCCATTAGAAATATTGGATGAATATAAATCAATATTACGAAAATTAAAAGCTATGGAAATAACATTTACAGGAAAAAGATTATTGAGATCCTATAAAAATTTATTAAATATTATTGATAATATTGTTACAGCTAATCAAAAAAATTATAAAGATACATTTGTTAAAAAACAAGAGATACGACCAGTTGATAAAGAAGGGTTACCTAGTTTTGATATAGCTCGATTTATTCAGGAAAGCATGGAAGAAGCATTAGATAACGCACAACAAGATCAGGAAATAGATAGTGATGAAGATGAAGAAGAATTAGATAAGGAAGATTTACAAGATCCAAGAGTACAAGAATTAATTAAAAGAATAAAATTAACTATTAAAAAATTGGAAGAAAAAATTCCAAAATTTACAGAAAAAAAAGATATGAGAATAATTGCTAGTGATATTAATAAAGTTGTAGATGATTGGAACAAAGAAAATAATGTAATTATGCTGGATGATTTAGATGAAATTGTTGTCCAAAAAGCAAAGGATTATGTAAGAAATATTGCTAGACAAGTAATAAAGAAAAAAGAAAGTGATAAAAAATATTTAGAAAGTTTTGGTGGTGTTGTTGGTCGAGCTACTGATCCAAATGGAACTGAATATACATGGAGAACGCAAGATGAATATGGTAAAATATCTAGTGCTGTTCATCAAACAATTTTAAAAATATTAAATGAATTAAAAACCACTGAACATCCTGATTTTAAGGTTTGGGATAAATTTAGATCAAAAACTTTACCTGATCAATTGGAAAAATTTTATAGAGATGTTGATAAAACTCACAGATAATTAAAATATAAATTTAGATAAATAAAATAATATAATAATATTATATAAATATGAGTTCTAATAAAAATTCTGTCCAAAATACTCAATCGACGGATTTTGTTAATATACAGCTATTAGAGTGCAACCGAAGATTTTCACAGGAGGTTCAGGGTGGAAATGAGACGGCAGATGATAGTAAAGCAAGATTTACAAATAGAGTACAAGAAACAAGAATTAATATAGGTGATAAAATTTCAGTAGCTAATGTTTTTGCTAATCAAAGGGGAGCAAGTTCAGAAGTATTACAACTCGACGGAACACCAGTATCTACCAGTCATTTTCAGGATTTTCAGAGCTACGAAGGTTATGGAAATAGTGGTGTAGAAAGTAGTCCATCAGGAAAAAGTTTTACAAAAAGAATTTGGTTTAATCAAGAATATATTCCAAAAGATAATTCATGTTACATTACAATAAATTATTATAAAAATAAAAATGGAGAAAATCATATATCTTTACCGAGATCTTGGGCTGGTTCTAATTATGTTGTTGATAAGGTAACAAAAGAAATGTATCCTGATGGAGATGATGGAAAAATTAGTGAAGATTATAGAATGTGGAAAGAAGAACCAAGTGTATTATCAGGATTACCAAAAAATTTTACTGATGTATTTGCTGGTGCTGGTGGTGGTGTAACAACAAATTTTTATCAACCATTACAACATTTATTAAAATATGATTGGAGAAGGGTTTCATATGTAGTGGATAATACAGGAACAATTGTTAAAAATAAACAAGTAACAGCACAAGCAGTAGATAATTCTAGGTACATGTTATTTGCTATATGTGATAAAAATAATAGAATGATTGCAGCTGATAATATGAATGGACAAACACCAGTAGATTATCATAATCATAATGGTTTTAAAAGTGCTGTATATTATGAATATCCTGCTCCGTCAGATGAAGCAGATTATTTTAATTCGAGAGATCCACCAACAGATTTTATTTATTTACCTATTACTGAACAAGTTGCTATGGAGGTTGGAAAAGGATATGTAGCACCTGTAAATATAGCCAATTCATTATCAGCACAATTATCAAAAACAGGTGATACAATTAAACAATCAAAAACAATATCAAAAGGAACAGCAACAGAACATAAAACACAAATTTCATCGAGGACAGAAACACCAACAATGAAACCTTTTCCATGTGGTTCTACTAGTGATTGGTCACAAGGTTATTTTACAAATAATAGAAATTATGCTACAACTGATAAAGAAGCATTAAAAATTAAAGCTATGCAATATTTATCTAATTATGAAATTGTTGGATTTAAAAGACCTGAAATACAATTAGCAATAAGAAATAATTCTCATAATATAGGATTATTTACACCAGCAGGCTTCCAAATTCATAGTCCAATTAAGGCATCAGATAAGGCAGATCCATTACCAATAGCAACTGGAATTTTATGGAATTCTATGAATTTATTAGCATTAAAAGAAGTTTTTGATGCTCAATTTTTATACAAAGAAGAATTATGGGATTGGGATGATAATGTATTTTTTAATGAAGCTGATGATGGTACAAGAAATAATACTAATACAAAAGCATTTTTTAAAAATTATGTTAATAAAAAAAGTGAATTATGTAGATATATAAATATACAATCAACCGATAATGCTAATCAATCTGATCCAAGTAAATTAGGATGTGATATGTATCAAAACACAGGAAACGCATTAGATCCTCTTAAAGCAAAGGATCATGTATCACAAACATTATGGATTGATTATAGTGATCAAGATAAAGATTTTTTTGTAGATAGTTATCAACAAACTAAATTATGTTATGGATTTGCTACAAAATATAAACATACCGACGGATCTGATTATATATATTTATGGATGAATGGAGAATTAAATAATGCTCCAAATAAATATGCTCCTGATTATTTATGGGAACAATGGAACGGACAAGCAGAAATTCCTATTGGTTCTCGAATAGGTTTTGATTTTCATTTTTCGGCATTTGGACATGGTAATAGTATTGGATTATATAGTGGTCTTTTGGATTGGTATGCTAATAGCTTAAATGATGGAGCTCCTGCTGATAATGATAAAAATAAGGTACAGATACAATGCAGAGGTAAATGGGATAGTGATGGTGCTAGTGGTTCTGTAAAGGCTACTGATTTATTGAGATATACAGGTAATATAAGACAAACATATATAGGAGCAAATGCTCCATTAATAAATTTTGATCAACAATCATCTAGATTTGGAATTAGTCAATTACATTCATCAGAATTTATTGGAAATAATGAAAGTGCTGGTAGTAACATAAAAATTAGTCCTGTGCAAGCTGTTCCTGATAGCATAAATCAAGTATATAAAATTAATAAAAGAAGTAATTTTTTTAATTTTTGTCCTGATTTAGTTCCATATACAATGTTATTTGTTAGAAATGATGTAAGTAATACAACGGATAAAGTGATAAATATGGTAATTAGTGATGTCTCTCCATTTCTAGATAAATATTTTCCATATGATAGTCATACAGGAATATCTATTGCTGATTGGGGATATAATGTTGTCGAAAGTAGTAATAGATTTAGAAAAAATACATGGGAAGAAAGTTTATGGAGTAAATTAGGTTTTTTACAAAATGATTTAATTTATAATAATCCTGATGCTTTTGATGATAAAATATTTAATAAAAAAACAAATGATTTAGATCCTATTGTAAATAAATTTCCAACTACAAATGCTATAATTGAGATGGTTGATATTCCTCAATTTGTTAAGAATGGATTTGGAAATAGTATGCATAATTATCAATTACCAACATCGACATCTTTATTTGGAATGGATGATGTTACACCAGTATCAGAACCAGCAGTAAATATTGTCCAAACTTCTTCTGTTATACAAGCATCATTATTTCCTAAAAAAATGGAGAATGGTTTCTTTTTGATAAGAAGTAATATTATACCAAATACACAATATTCAGGATCTAAATATGGTGGTACAGAATTAAATGTTGTATCTGTATGTAATAAAGAAAATGCTGAAAGTGACTTTTTTTTCAGTGAAAGTTCTCAAATGGAATTTACAGCAACTAAACCATTTGTTATTAGTGAAATAACTACAAGTATTCATAAACCTAATATGGAACTGGCTGATCTCGATCAAAATTCATGTGTTATTTATAAAGTGGAAAAAAATATTATGCAACAGACAGATTTAATTTCTGATATATTATCAAGACAAAAATAAAATATATTGTTGATATAAGATGGAAAATATTAAAATAGAAAAATTAGATATAGCTAATATCATCGAAGTCCAAGAAATCAGGAAAGCATTAATTAAACATCCTGATTTATTATCTATGTTTGAGATACTAATTATTGTTATCAATAAAAGAATAAATGAAACAGACTAATATATTATACATTTAAAATCTTTTTTTATTATTATTATTTTAAATTTTTTAAGAAAAATAAGTTAAAATAATATTATTATTATAAATATATAAATAATGAAGTCATTGGAATTTTTGGAAACATTAGAAAATAAATTTGGTAAGGGTTTATATAGACGCATCAACTATCATTATCAAAAAAATAAAAAAGACCAGTTAAAAAAAGTTCCTATTGATGATTTTAATAATTGGGATAAAAATAAAATTACAAATAATCGAGGTTACTGGAAACAAGATAAAATAAATTCTTATTCTTTATACATGAAATATATTCCAAATTTTATTTGTGTTGATTTCGATAGTAAAGATGTAGCTAATGATGTATTATATAATAAATTAAAAAATAATAATTGTTGGGAAACTGAAACAAAGAAAGGATATCATTTTTATATTTTTATTGATAATATTGCAGATTATACAAATGAAATAAGTGTTGGTAAATTTAATGATATTGATTTAATTAATGTAAAAAGAAATACTTGGGAACTTCCTGATAGAGAAATTAAAGGTGAAGAAAAACATTTTCTTTGGTCTGAATTAAAACCATATTTTAATGAAGATAAAATGAATTTTGTATCACCTGCGGTTTCACCAAATAATTCACCAGTACAATCAGCCGAAGAAGAAGAGGAAGAAGAAGCTATTGATCCTGATTTTGTATTCGAACCAATTAACATAAATAATTATGAATATAATAAAAAAGAATTACTAGATATTGTTTTACAAATAACATCTAAATATGAATATGATGATTGGATTAAAATTGGATTAGCATTATATAATATTACAAAGGGAAATGAAGATGGTTTAGAAATTTGGGATGAATGGTCAAAAAAAGATACAACTAATTATTGTAAAGAATATTTAATTACAAAATGGAATAATTACATGTGTAATCCTGATTTAGATAAATTAATTGGAATTGGTTCATTAAAAAGATGGGCTGAACAAGATAATCCATCTAATCCTTACAAAAAAATATATTATGAATTTAGTAACATTAAGTATGATAAAAATACTGATAAATGTCTATCAATAGAAGGAAAAATGAATATTCGAGGAGTTATAGAAAAAATGAATAAAAATTTAATATATGTAAAAGAAACAGGAGAATTTATAATTACTGATCTCAAATCAAATGGAGAACAAACATGGTATTTAAAAAATTCTGCAAAGGTAAAGGAACATTATAAAAAATATACTTTTCCTTGTTATTACTCAAAAAAGAATATTAATCTTTTTGATTTATGGTTGAGTAACATTGAGAGAAGGGAAGTGAGAAGTATTGGATTTAATCCAGCTATCAATTATGATACAAATGATATATTTAATTTATGGAAAGGATTTAATATTGATAAAGAAAAAGCAGAAGAATTTAATGTAAATGATGCTAAACCAATTTTAGAACATATTCGAAATATTTGGTGTAATAATAATGAAGATACATTTAATTATGTTATTGATTGGTTTGCTCATGTTTTACAAAAACCTCATAAAAAAATAGGAGTTGTATTATGTTTAAAATCAAAACAAGGAGCAGGAAAAGGAATTGTACTAGAAAAGATAGCTGAAATTATTGGTGATAATCATTATATTCAGAATAGTAATGCAAATTTTTTATTTGGTGATTTTAATGGAATGTTAGAAGCAAAAGTATTAATTGATTTAGATGAATGTTTTTGGGGAGGTGATAAAAAATTAGAAAGTATTGTTAAGAATAAAATCACAGAAAAAAAACAACCTATTAATAAAAAAAACAAAGAATTATATATTATTGATGATTATGCTAATTATATAATTACAACTAATAATGATTGGTTTGCTGGATTAACAGAGGAAGATAGAAGGCATTATTGCATACAATTAAATAATTTATTATCAGGTAGAATGACTGATGAAAAATATAAAATGTTAAAACCTGTAATAGAAGCTCCTGCTGGATCATTTGCTAAATATTTATTTAATCGAGATATAACAAACTTTAATCCAAGAGTATATAAAAAATCAAAATTAGCACAAGAACAAGTAGAAAGAAATTGGAATTCAGTTAAGATATGGTTTCATGATAGTTTAAAAGAAGGAGGATTTTCATTACCAAATGATAAATTTGTAGCTTGGAATGATATTTTAACAGATGAATATCAAAATAATATTGGAGGAATTAGAATTAAAAATAAAAAAACAAATAAATTAGAAACTGCATATTTTAAAGATTGGTTATATAATTGTTATAATAAACAACATACAGGAGGTCACAAATTTCATAATGACGCATTTTACAGAGAACTTAAATTAAATTGTTTAAACAATCTTTATAAAGAAATTAGACCTGATATAAAAAAATTAAATGGTAGAAGTAGATTTATATTATTACCTGAATTAAATGAATGTAGAAAGAATTGGAATTTTGTACAAGATTTCGATTATGATTGGTATTCACATGAATTAGATTATGAAATCGATCCTTGTTTATTAGATGATGATTAAGGATTATTATTTGGAATTATATTTTCATCATTATCATTATTAGCTTGATTATTATTTACATTTGGTAAAATATTTTGTATGTTTGGTAATACATTATTAGCATTATTATTTTGATTATTATTCTGATTAACATTGTTATTATTATTATTATTATTATTATCTTCTTCATTTTCTTCTTCTTCTTCTGTTGGTTGTCTATCACAAGAAAATATTCCAAAACATAATGAAATCTTTGTACATCTAGATTTAAATAATACTAAAAGAACCGAAGCTAATGCAGATGCTCCAATTGTAATAATATTAGAATAATCATTTGCGTTCCATACATAATTATTTCCTGTTACTTCTGTTTCCGACATTGTATTATTATTATTAATATTATTCATATTATTATTTTTATTTTATAATATATTTTAAATTCTATTTAATATAATAAATGGAAACAGCTAAAAAGAAATGTTGCAGAGATAATGGAGATCCTGTTCATGAAACAAGAGTTAGATTATTAAATGATATCTCACAACAATTAAAAAAAATAAATAAAGATGTTAATACAATAAAAAAAGATATAGATGAAATAAAAACAAAAATAAATGATGATATAATTATAGAGGTTAATAAAAAAGAAAAAACTAAAGAATGGTGGTATTAAATATAATAAATTATAAATGAAATAACATAAAAATATTGTATTATTGGACTATTTAAAGGATTTTATGGTTCTTTAAGTGCTAAAAATACAATAAATTAATTAATTTATTATTCTTTTAAGTGCTAAATAGTCATTAAATCTAATATATTATACCATAATAGCGGATTTATCATTAAATTCATATAAAATATCATTATTTATATGAAATTATTAAAAGAAAACAAGATTTAAAAGAAAAATATATATTATTAATAAAAGAATGTATGATTATTTATTTATTAGAACATTTATTTATTTATTGAGAGTATTAAATTATTATTACATGTTATTTAAAATAAATTGTTAAGCCCAATAAACCTGTGTCTGTCCAGTTCCACCAGTAACATCTATCTCTGCAATACGGACACATTCTATCCATGCTCGAAGGGTGTATGATTTACCAGCACCAAGATCTCCTAGTGTTTTATATTTGAGGAAAATTTCTATACCTCTCTGATTAACCTTCTCACCCCTGTTAAGAGCAACAGCTAACCATCCAAGTTGTCCTGCTAATTGTGTATTTAATTGATATCCCTCAAATGCTTTTGTAGATAGAGAAGTAATTTCATTACAATATTCTTCTTTGGTTACTTGCATAGGAAGTCCTTCTGTCCTAGTAACATTATGATAATGTCTTCCGTTGTTATCTACATCACCACCACCAAATAAAAATTTATCATTATATTTAACATTTAGTTCTACTGAACCACCAGCAGCTACCCATTGAGCATTGTACTTATTTAATAGATCTGTTTCACCATCATTATCATTACACATACCACAAATAATCTTATTAATTTGTCGATTTGCTCCACCAAGATTTCTAATAAGATTTACTGCTTTATCATGTGTATAAGAAGTTTTAGTTAATCGATAATCTACATATGATATAATTTTCTTTCCTCCCTTTAATGCTCCTGATCCTTCCCAAGCAGAAATTTCGTCAGGCTGATAATGAAGATAATCAGCCATCATTTTTGTCTGTGCTACATCCAACGGATAATTCTGATTAGTAGTATCTCCACTTCTGATAACATTTCTCCCCCTAGTTTCAGCAGTAGATCCACTTGGCTCAAATGTTAATTCTATTACTAAATTTTGCATAGCATATGTAGGAAGTTGTGTTGTACGGAATATTGGAAATAAATCTGCAAGAGATACAGAAAAAATTGGATCTTGTCTTAAATATTGTGCTAATGGTTTCCTCAATACTAATCCATCATTTTCCGTAGCTAAACCATCTTGGATCATAATTCCTTCACCTTGACTATTTGTTGTAGTAACATTTGTAGCAGTATCATCATAAAAAACTTCATGAGCCAATCCCCTAGATGTAAGAAATTGTTCTTTTTCTACTAAATGCTCACTATCTAAAAATGTGCTTTCGTAGGATTGATAATGATTAAAATCATCTATTTCCTGTAAAACAACAGCACCATTATTTCCTCGAAGAACAGCACGGCGGATAAGAGACATGATACCAACTCCAACTGGAAGGAATGCTTTCTTACCAGCTACCCCCTGTAACTGAAACTGAATGCGTGATTGACTACTCAAAAAACCTCGTTGATCTAACTGAAATCTAACAAAAGTATCAGTATTAACAATAGGTCGGATAATTACACTTTCCACATCCATAGTAGGATTGGAAGGAATTACACCAACAGACATTAAATCAACAGGAGGAGGTTTTGCAGAAGGTACAGACATAGAACTTTGAGAACTCATATTTCCACCATAACTCATCTTTTATATAATTATTATATATTAATTTTAAAATAAACAAATAATATTAAAAAAATTTAAAATGTTACTATTTCTTTTTCAGATGAATTTTATCAATTTTATATGCTTTTGATGAAGGATTAACTGATGCATAGACCCTAGCATATCCCCATTGACTAGCTGATTTTACTTGTGGTCTTACAGATTGAGGATTACTTTTATATGCTCCTTTTCCTTTATTATAAATTGTTCGAATTCCTGATAATTTATATCCTGTTAAATCAGAAATTTCTTTTAATGAATTGGATTTATCTTTTGGTTGTTTATATTTTTTATTAAATTTATGTTTGTATGTTTCTACCATATTTATTATATTTATAAATATTATAAAAAAAAAGTGTTAAAAAAATAATTTATTGTTTTGATTTTATTTGTTTATGTCTTGATGGAATAATAATATCTTTATCTAAATGATTATCATTAAACCAATAATTTTTTCCATATGTAGTAAATAATTCTTCACCTGCTTTAATATCTTTACATGATACTAAATTCATTCCTTCGAAACGACAATTATTTAATTGTGGCTTATAAGTTTTTTCAGGATGGTAACCTCTATCATTTGCTATATGTCCTAAATAAATTTGGTTATCAGGTATATAATCATCTGTTATAATTCTAAAAGGATGTAATTGGATATTATAATCTGAATTATATATTAATTGTTTGTTTTTTTTATTTAGTTCAGGTGTAAATGGTTCAGCTACTCCATCTTTATAAAATAAATCAGGAAATTCTAAATCTTGCATTAATTTAACAGGGTAAAAACATATAATATTATTTTTTGGAATGTCTATATTTGTAAATAAACCTTGACCAGCATTTTTTAATTTACTCTGTTTAACACTTAATTCTTCTAATTCTGTTTTATTTTGTAAATATTTTTGATGTCCAATTAAATATTCGAATGTTCTTTTTTTTTGTAATTGTTCTTTTGTTAAATTTTTTTCACTTTCATCTAAATCTTTAATTTCATTGGACATATTTATTAATTTATAATAATATAAATATTTTATTTTTAATATTTTTACTGAACAACTTGTAATCCATTTTCATTATAAACAACAGAAGCTTTATTTTTGATAAATAGGAAGACAGCATTAGGATTATCACTTGTAAGATCTACCGACATATTGATACCGAAAGTTTGAGAACTAAAATCTACACCTGTATCAAAAAGGGTAAAAAGTTGTCCAACACCAAAATTAGCACCACCTTCTATAACTTTATTATCATTACCACTAATATTATAATTTGCGTTCCTTGATGAAATTTGAGTTCTCTGAAATGGTTGCGTCCAATCTCTAATAGCATTCATCCAACTTTCCGTAATCTGTGGATCGAGTGATTTACATGTTTTTAGCTGATCCTTGTTAATACTATCAATCTGATACATTGTAGGAAATGCTGTACCTCCTCTTGTAAAAAGGATAGAATTAATTTTTGCTGGTGATCCATCAGAATTTAGAATTGGTAGAGTAGAAGCACCATCAAAGGAACGATTATTTAGATGTTTAGATGGACAAAAATTTACAAATGCAGATATACAATTTTTTAATGCTAATGAAAAATTAATAATAGCATTTTGAGAATTAATACTTGTATAATATGTAGAAAAGGAATTAAATGAAAAACCTTGTTCTTTTTGTGCTGATAGAGAAGAAATGGTAGCTTCATCAGGATCAATTACTTCTGCAATAAGTTTTACATCTTCCAATTCATAATAAGCATCTGAAATCTTTGAGCCATCACCATCTTCTTCATATAGAAAATCCGCATCACTATTTAATACTACATCTAGTACCATTCCATTTAGACCATATTCATTAGACATTGGTATTGGAGAACTAGAAGATAGAACTCCTGACGGCATTGGACAGCAAAAAGACACAGGAACACCTGCTTCTACTACATCCTTCCTCATTAGCTCAAAATTACTATCAACAAGACACATATTATTAGAATGTGTATGCGTATCATTATCACTTGTGGTCGATGCTAGGAAACTCGACATGAACCTATTATAATTTTTAAGGTGTTCGAGGACAGATTGATTACCATTTTTAATAATTAATTGATTTAATGCTCCATAAATTCCTACCCTTTCATTAATAGTTACTTTATCACCAGCAGTAACTTTTACACCATCAGATTTATAAAATGAAATCTTTCCTTGTAATCTTACAGAATTAGGAATTAACATCATATCACTTGCACCAATCAGGAAAGAAACAATATTATTTCCTGCTCGGTATGATATTTTAGATGTTGGAACTTGGTTGGATGGCTGGATCTCAATAAATCTGCGACTACTCATATTTTATATTATATAAGTTAAATAAAATTTATAATAATAATTTTAAAAAAATAAATTAATTTTTTAAACATCCACAGACATTCCTGATGAAGTAATGTTGAGACGACGAATATGATGGACATAACACAACCATAGCTTATCTTTGAGAGGAACACCACTAGCACCAGCAACTTCATAATTTACCTGTAAATTAAAATCTCCTTTCTGTCTAGCATCATAAGTTCCTGAACCCATTGATAATGCTCGACCAATAAAGAAATTATGATAATAACTTTTGAGAGATGTACATTTAAACCCCATTTGTTTTAGTGCTTTCATATTTTCATATAAATTAATCTGATCTAATGATTGTCCAGTAGATAATTTTGTAAGTGATACAGGTTCAGATGGATTTAGCTTATTATTATAGACCATTTGATAGCTGGAAATTTTATCTGGAATTCCTGTAATTCCTGTGCGGTTAGAACGGAGAACAGATTGGAAAGGTTTAGTTCCATCATAATCAGTTTGATCATTATCATATGGATATGTATCCTTACAAAGTAAAAGATCCTTTGGTGAATAAATTTCAGCATCCGTAGGAATACATGCGATAGCTTTACATCTAGAATTATTTATTGGTAACCTTAAATTAGCAATTCGATCTCCTTTCTGTTGAGAAATCTTATAACAAGTATAAGTTGGATAATCATATTTATATTCACCTTTTTCTTTAATCAGAGAATTTATAGAAGCTACAAGTGGAGCAGGAGGCATTAATTTTGTAATCAGTAATTCAGCATCACTAATAGTGTATGATAAATTGTATGTGGTAGCACCTAGAACAGAATTATCGATAATTACACTAGCATCAGGATCTATATCATGTCCAGCAATAGTATTTTCTTCTGTAAATGTAATAGCAATAGCACCTTTTCCTCCATTTGCGGTTGGCTCAAATTGGATAGTTTTTATAATTCCGCTATCCTGTCCTCCAACCTGTAATGATGAAATTTTATCAGGAATTACACCACCAGTAGAACTACTAACCACAGCAAATTTTACCTTCTGACCAATCACAAATGGAAAATTATCAACCTGTCTCATGTTATTTTTTCCACTAATAAATAAATTTGTTACCTTATCACCGACGGCTGCTTTTTGTCCTCCATTTGCAGTTTTTTCCAAGAAAAATGGATTACTTAATGGATTTCTGTATAAATTAACATTATCTAGCTTTCTGAAAACCTTCTTATTTTCCTCCAAAATCCATTCGAGACGGAGACCACCCATAGCTTCTACTACTAGCATTCGGTCTTGTGACCATAGACCACTATTTAGGGGCAATACTACCTTTGCTTCGATAAATTTATTTGCTGAATTTCCAGTAGCATCAAAATTAGGTTGAGTAGTAAGTTTATTAGGATGATTATCCATATAAGGATTATTGTGGAGCATGTTACCATCCTGACGAAATCCTCCTTGTGTGCATCTACTAGCTGGATCAAAAGAAATAGTACCTTCTGTTAAATCTCTCTTATTTCTTTCATTTTTATCATTATCATAATCATATTTTAATGCTACAAGAGAATTCATATTAACAATCTCCTCCAACATTACGGATCGATCTCCTGACCAACATCTAAATTCCTTACATAAAATATTTGCTCCGCTCTGATGATCAAGGGTAAATCGACAAGGATCTACACCAGCAGGAAGATTAATTTTAACTTTAAAAGAAATAGAGGATGCTCGTGGCTTAATATATTGTGCAGATGAAGGATCAATAAAAAATTCTAATTTTTGATTTTCTCCTAGATCAAGATTATTAATAGGATGGATGGAAATTCGTTCAGAAGGCATTGGAACACTTTCATCAATGTTAAAGAAACTATCAGACATTATTTATAATAATATAAATATATAAAATAAAATTAAATTTTTTTTTTAAAAAGCACCTGTTCCTGAAATTTGTAATCTTGGATTTTTACTCATGGAAGATGTTAAACCCATCTGATTATACTGAAAAGATGCTCCTGCTGTATCTTTTAATGCGTTTGTTTTATCTTTTGCTGTTTGTTCTCTATCTTTTATTTTTTTAGCTTCATCCACATCATCCTCGATGTGACCAATTCCTTCTGCTAATCCACCAGCAATTCCTACCAATGCTCCAAGTGGTTCTAATATTGGAATAGCTGTTCCAATTAAATCTGTATATGCTCCAACTTGTCCAAGAACATCACCAACTTTTTCTGCTGTATTATCACCTGATAATTTACCTGAACTTATATCACTTATAGTTGATACAACACCCATAGTTCCTCCAATTATTTTTTTTGCTCCATACATTCCAGCATCTAATCCTTCTTCTGTAATACCAGTTTTATCTGATATTGCAGTTTTTAATTTTCCTCCTATTGATTTTACAGGGGCATCATCAGAAGAAGGAACAATTTCTTCATTTGTAGTCGGTGCTGATGATGTATCGGTTGATTTTGCTGGTGCTGGTTCTTCATTTCTAGCACCAGTATCTCCTGAATTTTCTGTTCCAGTATCTTCATTTCTATCTTGTATTTGTTCAGGTTCAGGTTCAGGATCAGGAGATCTTGGTCTAGCTGGTTCTCTAACTGCTAATTGTCTCTGTAAAGAAACACCTTTAAATGTACCAGTTAATCCAGTATTTTCTCCTGCTGTATCAATAGCATCATCACTCATGGATAATCTAACTCTTGGATCTTCTCTCACCGCAACTTGTCGAACTCTTTGACCTAATTCATCTGCTCCTTCCCCAGATCTAAATAATGTTGCTTTTCCCGGGTTTAGCGGGCGGT
>JAAHTH010000139.1_pt3 | contig 25091 bp, 24 predicted proteins | sample 6116091 | NCBI WGS metagenome assembly JAAHTH01 (sample SAMN13939990, study PRJNA603662) | sponge metagenome | isolation source: marine sponge | host: Mycale hentscheli | place: New Zealand | collected 2006
ACCGACTTTACGTTCCCAAGAGGAAATCTTTCCATCTTTGTCTCGGTCTGCTTTCCGAGGGTCGAAATCAGGATGGTCTTCGGCTTGGAAGTGAGTGTATTCGTCTAATCGAACACTCCAAAAATTAGCATTCGAACCATTCCCAATATCTATTCCCTTTTCATACAATCTCTTTTCGGCATCGTTCATAGGACGATACTTCCTTATCTCATCATCATAAATTCGGCCCTTTAGGTTTTCTCTTTGATGATACATTATCAAATCATCCCCCATAAATAGTCTCTGCGTCATAGGAGATTTAGCCGCCATCCAATCTAATCTAGGTGTTAGGGCTTTCGTGATGCAAAAGCCATATCCCCCATCGATTGGTGTAGAGGTTTTTCGCAACACAAGTTCATAATGCTCAGGGCCTTGATAGTCTATCGCAGAAGGACCATATTCAGGATGGTCTTCGGCAAACTTAATGTTGCTTGGAGGTGCGGATGGAGACTCAACTGAAATAATTTGGTCTCCAGTGCCTGCAGATGTTGGAGCAGCCGTTTTTGGATTCATATCTGTCGAGAAACTCCCCATTGGAGAGTATTCTTCAGGAGAAGTCATTGGAGATTCAGCACGTCGACGCAAGTAACGAGACATACCGTGAGATTCACGAGTCATTTCAGCACGACGAAGTGCGACTTCGGCACGGCGTCCTTTTCGAGCCTTTCGGTCCATAGTGCCGACATTTGAATACTTTCGACCACCCATGTGACGAGCCATTCCTTCCGACATATCTCGGCGGTCTTTCATAGTCATGTTGCCATGATGACGACCACGGTTTCGCTCACCCATACTTTCATCAAGTCGAGCATTGTAACCTTCACTCATAAATCGATTATTCCTATCCATAGTTCCGACACGAGAGTATTTTCTTCGATTCATACTGTTTTCCATACCTGCAGATTCACGACGACGGTCGCCCATAGTTTGACTGTGTCCACCACGGTGACTCATTCCAAGTGATTCATCCATACGGTCATTGTAGCCTTGGGCTTCTCGAACGAAATCTCCACGGTGTCCTTGACCAGGCTTTAGATTAGCATTAGGAGTGTAGCGTCGGCGGTCTGCCTTAACGCTTTTACCACGGTTTGTACGACGTGTTTGACGACCTTTGCCATCATAATGAACGTAATCATCTCCATCGATTACACGATGAGGGTAAGAATGTTTGGCTTCTGCTTGGCGTTCTACAGTCTCGGCCAACCATTGTCCATCGGAAACAGGTGTTGGATTGATACCTTCAACTGCTTTACTAGATTCAGCCGCAATAGCATCAGATGCAGATTCAGATGCAAAAGATTCAGCCGCTAAAGTTTCGGCATATCCTGTAGTAGAATAGTCCTTTGGTTTTTTATCCTTCATGAATCGCTTTTGTTGCATCATGTTTTTAGATTTGCGACTGCGATTAGAACGACGCATTTGTCTTTTTGTAGGAGTTTTTCTTGGGGCGTTAAATGTTTCTGCCGACATTGATTCCACTGTAGTAATGTCTGCTTCATTTTGAGTTTCAATAAATGACACAATAATGTCTTCTTTTTCTTCCTCGGTTCGAGCAGCAATGATTTCATCAATTGTGAATTCAACTTGGACGTTACCTGCTTCATAATAGTCTGGGACGCCAATAGCGAATTCAGCACCGTCTAAATCTCCACCTTCACGACCGTCCGTAGTTCCTTGTACTACTACAGTAGTTGGATTATCAACGTTGTCAACCATGAGGGCAGTAGGTGTAAATCCATGAGCATCTTCTTTGCCCATTTCGAAGTATAGAGAAGCGTGGTAGGCTTCACCATCCGAAATTCTACTCCAATCTAAATTGTCACCGTCGACGATTACAGAATCCTCGTAAGTGGCGGCTTGTGCGTTCCAAGATTCGCCAGTGAATGTCCACCATTGATTCGACCAAATATATACTGCAAATACTTCTTCCATTATTAATCACTTACCTTAACGTCTATATAAAATTATCTCTCCCTTATTCATACCAGGGCCTGATGGAATTCCACGAATGGAGTCATCACTAATCTTTAGCAAAGAGTAGCCTTGCGACCATTCCACTAAAGTTTTAGTAGCACCAATACCAGTCATACTATCGACGCCGTAGTAGGAACTGTTTTCAGCAGGGGAGATTTGTTGTCCGAGTCGACCATCATATGAGAAGGCCGAGGAAATAACAGGGTTATCGCCACCGAGAGGGCTCGGAGGTTGAGAAGGAACTTCTTGGAAAGGAACATTCATACCCGATACTTGGAAAGGAAAGTTGTGCCCTGATTCGGCAGGTGCTTTACAACAAGGAGTACGACCTGAGTAATCAACAGGAATCATAGTCCCATCCTGTAATCGTGCTTGCACTGACGGGTCATAACTAGTTGGGTCGATATGATGCATTAACTTTAAAGGTCGCAAATCATAGTTGTTGACTTCTTGACCAGGTGCCATAGAGTGGAATGTCTTTTGCTCAGCGGCTCGAACGTCGAGCGTACTAGTAGGAACGCCTGTAGCAGGAGCAACCTCGTTGGCCGTAACTTCATTAGTGTCTACTAAGTCGTCACGCTTGAATCCGAGCAAGTTGCCAAGTCTACTCCAAACAGATTGTTCTTCGGCGATTTCTTCCTCGACAGGTTCAGCCACAGGTTGTGGTTTGTTAGCCGTGTATGGATTAGGATTTACAGGTTGAACGTCGATAACACCAGGGCCAAACGGCAAAGTGTTTACCACAGGAGAGCCGTGAGTAAGGTCTAAGGCTTGATAACCCATGAAACTTTGACTCAACGAAGTCGGAATGATATCTGTAGTCGAACCTGTCAACTCAATAAACATGGTTTGATATTCTGCGTCAGTGACAACCATAATAGAACCTATGCCTTTCCGCTATTTAAAGATACCGCCAAATCTAAGGAGTAGGAATTCCTGTATCTTGACGTGCAGCACCAGTTGCAGCACTCTTTGCAGCCACCGTTTTAACTAAAATAAATGCTAAGGTAACAGGAAGGAGTGCGTAGACAAGGGTATCAGCAAAACCCTTGAGAGTAAAGAAGCCTTCATCAGACCAAGGTCTGCGAGTAAATAATAATACTATGGAACCTAAACAAATAGTTAGCACGGCTAATTGAGCCTTTCCAGTAGTTGGGAAAATGATAACTGCACTACCGACTGCATTAGCGATTCTAACAGCACGACTGGTTTCCTCACTAATACGTTTCTCTTCTTGAAGAGTGGAAATTGATTTTTTCAAAACTGCCGCATTTGGCCATACAATACTTGGAGTAGGGCTGTATTGAAGTTGACCTCGACTGATTTCAACAATGTCGGGATACTGTGTGAAGTCTCCACCCGCCGTGGCAATTATATCTTCTAATACGGCTTCTTCGGTTTGTAGCCGACCTGGTCGAGAAACTCGATTAGATTGAGGGCCTATGGTCGTACCAGTACCACCTGAAGTACCTGAAGTACCTGAAGTACTTCTTGTCCTCCTCCTCCGATTAGTTGGTGCAGGTTGCATAACTAATCTACACCTTTACTGATATTTAAAGTTATTCGTTTAAGAACTGTTCTATTAGGGCTTGTTTTTCAGTTTGATATCTTTCTAAAGTTGCTAATTCGTTGGTAATATTTCTTTCTCGAATTTCAATATCTCGTGCAAGTCGTTCTCGAGTTTGAGCCCTAGCGGCTTGAGCCGCAGCATTAACCTTTAAACGAGTCGTTTCAGGGTCTTGTAAGGAACTTAAGTGAGCCCGATTTTTATCGAGTCTAGTTTTAGTGTCTGTAATTGAACGCTCTAAATTAGGTAATCGAGATTGCAAAGCCTGTATGGCAGTGAAGATGTTATCTAAGTAATCTAAGTCCTCGAAAGTTAATAAAACTTCAGGAATTTCAATTTGTGTTTGGTGTATCGACTTGAGGTTGGTTCCACGATTACTACTAGGAAAGTAGATATTACGGACATCTAAATTTGAAATAGGATATGACCAACCGATAGGTATGTCTGAACTAGTGTAACCCACGAAATTAATGTTTTGATTTTCTAAAATATCCTTAACTTCTCGTAAGTCTTGAATGACTTTCAAAGCCACGTTAGCATTTTTTCCTGTGAGGGTGTTTAACTCGGTCGTGAGTTCATCTTGACAGTATCGAGGAACTAATGTTTGATACCTTACTCCTTGATTTAAGTAGGAAAGCGAATCTAAGATAATTTTTGAAAAGGACAATGGATTCGAATCAGTAGAAAACTCCTGTAAGTAAGCGCCGATTTGATTATTTAAAGTTTCAACGGCGGTGTAAACTGAGTCAGAGGCTACAGTTCTTTGTCCATTGTTGAGGGCGTTTGCTTCAGATGTATTTATTATTCCTGAAGGCAATCCTGGAAGGGCTAGTCTTGTGCCTCGACTCATAAGTGCTTCGGCTATTTGTTGTTCGACATTCTGAGCGTAGGAGTAACTACTGCCTTGAGGAACAAGATAAAAATCATAAATTTCATCCATGCTCTCTTCCGTCTCGATAATTTTCTTGACCGCTTTGTTAGCCACTAAAAGGCCGAAGACTAAGACGCCCTCAGAAGTAGTGTATTGCAAGGGTGTCGAGAAAACGTCTCGTAATTTTTCAATATTTGGTGAGTCTTGGTTAGTTAAATTATCAGTGTAAGGTTTTAATAATGCTGCTAAGTTTTTACTTGTGTTAAGTTCCATTTGACTAAAACCATTCTCAATTTCTTCAGGTGTAGTTATTGAACCAAGATTAGGCCATTCCACGACACATTTTGTATACTCGGGTGTGACTTGCCACGATTTTCCATCAGGCATGACTGTATATCTTAGACCGCCTGTCTTTACATTAATATCATCACCATCATTAGTAGTTTGTCTAGAGGATGGAACTACATTGATGAGATTAGACATAATGTCGTTTTGAATTTCCACCCATATTTTTTCCACATCCGTTCTATTTAAAATACACAATTCTTTAGGAGATGTGAAATCGACGTGTGCCCAATCAAGAAATTCATCTATTGAATCAATAGACCACATAATGTGAGCGTTCGTGTAATTACGAGTTTCGTTTGCTACGGCTCGAGGCAAAGCAGGCAATCGTGCCATGTCACCTGCTCTCACCATATCCTGCCAAGTAGAAACACCTGTGTAATCACTCCAAGGATTATCCTCTGGAGCGTATTCTCTAGGCATAATGATTAGTTATCTCACTTGATATTTAAAGTTATGGAGTAGGCCGAGACAATAAGACTTGAATAATTCGAGTCAAAAAGTCTTCGTTACCACCAGGACAATCGGGGTGTCTAAACAATCCTGCATCCAACTCTTGGCAAGGGTCTCGACGAGGATAAATGTATTCATAAATAAATGAGACCCAAATCCGTCTAGTAGCCGTTAGCATGGTCACAGTAATAACACCTGCCGCCGTCATTAAGATGGTAGAAGTAGTCTTTTCTTTCGTCTTAAACATCAATCATCACTCAATCCTTCAGCATTGATTCAGGTGGAAGCGGTATACCAAGAGCCTTAAGCAACTCTTTAGTTGGTTCTCCACCCTTACGGCGTCCACGCTTGACTGCTGCCAAGTAGTTTTCAGTCATGACTTTTCGTTGTTCCTTAGTTAGGGTATTGGCCATGGTTTCGAAATATCGTTCTGAGCGAAGTAACTGGGATTTGGCTTTAGTTACTTTACTTTGTGCAGAGATTAACTGTTGTGTCAATTTTGCGATTTCACGGTCTGTTCTAACTTTGTTAACCGTAGTAGGTACAATCTTTCCTAAGGCCTTCCTGTCTTCTTGAGACATACCATAGAATGCACCAATCAGAGAAGTTAATTGATTCTCTTGTGTAATTGTAAATGCCTCAGTAAATGAACGACCTCTTAGGGCACGTTCTAGAGAGGGAAACTTTCGTTTACTTCCATAACTTCGGTCTTCGTTTTTAATGGTTAGGGCTTCATCATATGAAATAGTTTTATTTCCTAATTTGAAGATAACCTCGTTTCCATCCTTAGGCATTTCGGCATCTACGAACTTGCGGTAAACCATCGTGTAAATTTGATTCAACTCTTCTTGTTGCTTTTCAGTCAATGGATAAATACGGGTGAAATCTACTACAGGACTTAGTTGCAAAATGAACTGAGAGGTAAAGCCATCATACAGACCTCCTCGGGGTCCTTTCGTTTGGGTAAATTGCACGTAACTTTTAACTTCGGCCTTCTCGACTGCGTCTCTAAGTGTTTTTAGTTGGTCGTTGACTATCTCAATTTTAGATTGATTTTGCTTTGCCAACTCAAGGGCACGGTCTTTTTGACTGTCTTGCCAAATTTGTGTCATCGAATCCAAGCATTGTTCGAAGATATCGACCGAAATAAGATTCTTAAACGAAACAGTTTCATTCATGGCAAGAGTTAGTAGTCCGAGACTATTATAATCCATTGGACCAGGTCTAGTTTGCCGATATCTGTTTGATGCATTATCGGTAACCTGCCCGTAAATCTCAAGACCTTGTTCGAGTAGCATTTCTCGAGTAACTTCAACACGTTCTCCGTCAATAGTCACGTAAGCACAACGGTGCCAAGTCTCATGAGCCATAGCCTTGTCAATCCATTGTTCAAATGGCATGACTAAATTACGAACTCGATATCGGATGTCTTCATCACCAGACCGTGATTGTTCCAACAAGACGACCCATTCATCAGACTTCGACAACTCCGAGTCGTAAACCATGTCGTATAAGGTATTAGCCAAACACATCTCTCGCAAAACAGAAATTAAAATACCCATTTTTTGGTTTTCTAACCATGCCGAGGCTTCAGGGTTGGCCAAGAGTTCTTCCATGTCTCCAACTGGAGTTTGAGTGCGAGTAGGGTCACGTTGAGATAATCGATAATCTTCCTTATTCCATTGGCCAACTGCAAACGGTCGTGTCCCGAATTGAGGTGTACTGAAAAATGTATCGACCAAATCCATCAACCATTCCATGATGCCGTCTAAAAGAGTATCTTTATTTGTTGGCATTTTGCCCAAATCGCTTGGCCAAAAAGTAGGTGGGAAAAGTCCGCCTCCTCCATAAGACCTGTCAGAAACAGGTGCAGACACCAAAGGTTGCCAACGATTTACACGTTCTTGAGCCCCATCCCACGTAGGGTTATCCGAAGAACGACTGTATCCTCGGCTATCGGGAGCACGGGTGTGAGCATTATTGCCAATAACCTCCCAATTACACTGCTTCATCCGATTGCCTAATTGATTCTCAGTAATTGCGGGTTGAGGTTTACCATTGTATCCAAGAATTGTAGTTGGAACAGGTTTGCCTTCTTCAAATATTTTGTATTGGTTTTGTGTAAATGAAGGATACTGTGCTGAACTGTAATCAGAGTAATGATTACGCATAGCCCAATTTTTAAAATCATTTACAAACTGCGTTGGGGCACCGATTACAAAGTTAAGACCACGACCTGAAAGATACTCAACACCCTTATCAACCATAACTTCTTTAGTAGAAGGGTATCTCTTGTGCAAATTTGCTTTTAATGTAGCCAATTCAATACTTAAATCAGAATACATTTGCGTATCAGTGTAAGAAAACCCACGTACTGAAACTGAGCCTTCTAATTCTTGCATACGTTGACGATACTTGTCTCTTTTAAGCCATTCTTTATATGCGACAGTCCGCTTGTCGGTAGGCATAGGGTCTGATACTGCCATACTGTTGTCTCCTTTGATTGTTGTGGTATTCCATTTCGCCATGTTTTAGACGAGGAGGCTCGACCTTATAAGGTTAATCCCTTCATGAGTTATCGTCGTCTTCCTCCTCGACACGTTCCATGCACTCACCTTCAACACAATCCCATTCAGGACCGTATAAACTTTGACACCTTTCGTCATCACGACAGTAATTACATTTCATCTTATAAGCAGCCTCAAAAGATTCGGCTTGACTAGACTCATTATGAGTTATCCCAGCATAAAAAACACTTAAACTAGTAAAAGGTATAAGGAGTCCTAAAGCCTTGGGCAAGTCACCTCGCCACTGAGTAGGTAACATCCACCAAGCAAGGGCTAAAGGAGCAGTTACTAAAGCAACTACGGCTGCACCTATTGCTTTTTTAGCCTGAGTTGATTCAGCATACCTAGTTTCAATAGAATCACTACAAAAAACCGACTCAGCCGCTAAATCTAAGAGTGTCTTGTCCATTTAACTCACCTATTGTGAGCCATATCCGAATCCATAAAGGTGTGCTTCGGCTCCGAAAGAACGTCCTGGGCTGTTACCAACACCACCCGAAATGAGGGATTGAGCAGAAAACATGCCACCCAAATCTGATTGAGTTACTGGCGGTGTAACAACTTCTGCTTGCACGACCATAGGACGAGCCGCAGGCATTCCACGAAGGGCAGACATAATACCACCCATATCAGGCAAGTTAGCCTGTGGAATAGTGCGTTCCTCCATGATTGGAACTTGCTTTTGAGTAGGAGCGACATTCACTTGGAGTGCACCTGTTTGGTCTGGTGCTTCAGGAGAGTAAATCCAAGCGGATTGGTCTTCCATAGTTGAACGACCGTAGTTTCCTTGAACTACTCCACTTGGAGCAAGCATATCGCCATCACTAAAAACGCTATCGAGAGGAGTAAGTTTAACTCCTGAGATGTCAACATCAGCCCCACCCATCAAAGCAGAGTGAGATGGCAAGGCTGCGAAATTAGTTGGAGAAACATAAGTATCAACAGGGATTGGACTGTTTCCAAGTTCTACAATATTCTCAACTTGAGACTTAAGAGTAGTTCCTTCGAGAGAAATGTTGTTAATACTAGAGTCCAGTAAAGTCATATCGGGCATAGCAGGTGCACCAGGTAGAACACCAGACCCACCAGGTCCTATGCCAAGACCTGCTAAACTAGCATTTCTAGCGGACAAAGTGTCACGTGAAGGGTCAAAGGTCAACCCAGATTGTTTGAGACCAGCACTAAGTGCACTGGTGTTAGGTCCTTGCAGGTTTTGAAAGGAGGGGGCCATTGTCGGGTCAAATCTTGTCGCCATTATATTCACCATTCATCTTCTTGTTATTTAAAGTTACCGTCTAAGGAGTAGCAGAAACACTCCCAGTTAATAATCCTGAGTCATCGAAATCAGTATCAATCATTTTCAACACACCGTATAAACCGATGAAGATTAGACCACTAGCAACGGCGACTCCTAAGGTATTAGTAGAGTCTGTTTCGGCTCGTTGAGTGCGTGTGTAATTATAAGATGGTTTCGACCATTCAGCATTTTGGATTTTTCGCCTACTACTTGGTCTCGAGAGACCCATCATACTTGGCATATCTATAATGCTCATGGTATTCGAACCACCTACTGCTCCATCTGGACAAGGTGGCTGACGATAAGAACCACACCCCGCACCTTTTTGAGAGGCAAGCCGTGGGGGGTTCATACTTGGACCAACACCTGCACAGTTTCTCCCATGCTGACAATCATCTCCACCACCCATGGTGTAGATTGAATTAGTAGGTCCTGGCATAGGATTCACTTTAGAAACAGTATCAGAAGGAGTCCCTGATGAAACAGGCATCGAAGAGACAGTTGGAAGAGAAGCAGTCGCAATAGTAGAATTATCAAAGGTGACAAAATTAGGAAGGTCAGTCATACCAAAATTTCCGAGCATATTTATAACTCAACGTTTCCGATACTTAAAGACTTCCTTCCACTACCCATCGTTAAGCAGTGCTAAAACTCCTGCAGTAATGGCAAAGAAACCACCTGCTAAGATAAGTTTAAAGGTGTGAGGATTTGATTCTTCGACAGTTTCGGCCTTGGCTACTTGCACAGGTGGAGACCAAGTCAAATTAGGTGCTTGAGTAGGAGGTGACATCCAATCGGTTCGAGGAGTAGTTGGTACTACAGGTGAACTGAGAGTAGTTTTCGGAGCAACTTCGGTAGAAAATGTGTTGAAACTATCAGTGAATTGAGGGGGATTAGTTTCCGCAGCAGCGGTGGAACTTTCCACAATATCATACCTCGTGTGCATTCCAATATCTTTTTGAGGACGAACATCGATGTTTTTTCCTTTGTGTTCTGTTCTTCGGTCTCCCGTAATTTTCCCAATCCATAAGAATCCATCATCCTTGAGGAACTCAGGTGAGTAGATAATGCACTCTCCAGATTGAGCAAATGCAATTCCATCAACTAATTTGTCAATTCGTTCTTTATCAGTTCCATAAGAGATTTGGTCTTTAATGGCGATTAAATCTCGAGTTTGCATAACGTTGTGAATAATGTAGGTACTGGCTTGAGAAAGGGCTTCTTTCGTAATGGCTGCGGGGCGTTGCGTAACCATGCAAACTCCATATCCTAAAGCACGTCCTAACTTACACAATCTAATAATAGGGGCTGTAGCCGAATTTCGCTTTTGTAACGGTACGAAGTCTTGACATTCTTCAAAGATAGTTAGTAATCCTTTACCCATTTTAGCCTGTATTAAGGATTCACAGTAGTCGGCAATCATATCTTGTTGTGCCTCTAAAGTAAGATTACTGATGTCGATAATAAGTGAAGAATTTGATTCTTTCAACTGATTAACTAATTTACCGCAGTTTATAGATTCATTAAGTTTAGGTGAAATCTTTTGAATACCTTCTAAAGTAGACAAGTGACCGTGAGCGTCGAGAGGGTCGAAACAAACGAATTGTAACCCTAGTCTTTCAAACTCTTCCATTAAAACACCCGCCGTCCAAGACTTACCGCTTCCACGCATCCCTGTGACGAAGGAAACTTGATAAATAAACTCTAATGGAAATGAGAAATCGTCGGCTAAAGTAAACTCGTCTAATTGGGCTTCTCGAGGTTCGTCGCGTTGATATTCGTCTAAAACATCCGATAACTCTCTCGCTTCACCAACTCCCCAAGTAGTTGTATCATCCATAACTAAGCATGATTGTCCTTACTACTTAAAGTTGACGACCATTCTCACGAAGAAACTCTAACAACTCTTCCTTTAAAAATTGAAACTGTCGGTGAAACCAAAAATCATTTCGAGAGATTAAGTCATGAAACACTTTAAACTCTTTACTAACAATACTGTAAGGCTTTAATTCATCTAAAAAATCATGAATATTAGAGTTCATCCAAACTACAATGCCTGTATCAGACAATTTTAAAATAAACTCTCGGTTCAACATTAATCGAGTAAATAAACTGGAAATATCGGTAGTTTCTACATTAGGACGATTGCCTGGAAGATAGTGTGGATTCAAATAAATGAAGCGTTGAATCATTTCCTGATAACTGTTTAAGTGAATGTTTTTCAACCACTCTAACCACTCTTCGGCTTGTTCCGCAATAAATAAACGCCAGACAGGATTTCCCATATTCGAAACCCTCCTTATTCTGCGTCATCATCTAATTCTTCGAATACAAATCCTTCGGAACGAAGTTCTTCGACTTCCTCATCGGATAAGTACATAATTTCTTCTGCCTCGACTGACTCCTCATTAGAGTCAACAGGTTCAATCATGAAATCATCCATATCAACTGAGATTTCCGTAAGTGCTTGCGGAGTTACCGTCACAGGTTGCGACGTAGTTGTGGCAGACTTTGGTGCAACTGTAGGTGCTACATCAGCCGTGTCGAATCCGCCTACTCCGCCTGCTTTAACTTCTCGGGCTGCTTTATCGGACAATCCTGCCTCAGCAATCAAGTCATCCATACTCATAAATACTCCTGTTGACGGAACTAATGAAGCGTCTAAACTTAAGCCTTGCGATAAGTCATATTGGTCAGTTTTAACGGTTGACTTTCCATTTAATCGGTCGGCTTCGGCTTGAATGTCTTCTAAACTGCCGTAACCAAGAGTAGAATCATTACCCATGGTTTGAGGCTTAGCACCTAAGACGGCTTCCCAATCTATTCCTTGTGTTGGGTCCCAACCTGCAGGCAAACTAGCCCCTAATGTTTCTTCAACTTCTCGTTGATGAGCCGAACGTGGGTCGACAGGAGCCGCAGGTTGTTCCTCAACCACTTCTTCTCCAAAAGACATCATATCATCGGCAAATAAATCAGAAAAGTCACTACTAGATTGAGCGGATTTAATGGCTTCTAAATAGGCTAAATCTTCGTCTTCTAATTTTTTACGCTGACCTGCTAAGTAATCGGTTAAACCCTGTATAACAGGTGCAACATCTCCTAAAACTGTAATCAAGTCTCCTGCAGTTTGTCCCGTTTTACTTTGGGCTACAGATTGACCGACATTATATTTTTGAGCCATATTGGCTAAAGGAACTAATACTTTTTGAGTTAAATCAGGATTGAGATTGAGAGATTCGGCTAATTCTGAAATACTTTTACCACCAGATAGCAAATCAATAATATTGTCCGTGGCGGCATTACTTGCGGTAGACTTAGCCTTCGAGCCGTCTGCTGAAGAACTGCGATTACGCTCTACACTACTTCGAAACTCGTTATCCATATTTAGTCATACCCAGTTATTATACTTAAGACTTCCTAATTTTTATAGACGGCCTCTTCCATAGCACGAACCCAAACATCAATCATAGATTCACCTTTTTTACGAATAGTTCGAGGTTCTAAACTATTAGAAAGTTGTTGCAAAGATTGCTTTAGTAGATTACGAAGAAACTCTTCGTCGGTGTCGGTATTATAAGCAGCGTCCTTAATAAATGAGCCGAACTCGTAAGTAAGTTGTCGCAGTTCACGTTCTCGAGCCGAATTACGAGTTTTAATCATGTCTTGAATTATTTCTGATTCGAAAAACTCAATTAAGATTTCGTGCGGTTCTAAATTAGCAGTAGTTAACGTTTCTAACACTTCATTCAACCTGTGAGTCATGTCAGCACGAGTAGTTTCATCGGAGATATTGGCCGCATCTAGTAAAAATTGGTCAAACTGTTGTAAGAATGCATTATTCTTTTCTCGGTCTAATAAAATACGATATTTAGTAATCATGTCGGCTAAGGCTTCGAAATCGATAGTATCACCGCCAACCGTTGGCTCGATTGTACTCACTTAAGAAATCACTATCCATGCCCATTTTTTGCTTGAATACCTTTTGTTTGGCCTGTTCTGCAGCCCTGGCTTTTTTACGTTCATGTTCAGAACGCTTTACTGTCTCGGCTAATTGACTGACAGTTTCGGCTTGGTTCTCAATAAGTCCCTTTAATTCATCGATTTCTTTATTTTTTATAGTAGTAACTACGGCACTTGCACCTACTGCCCCAATGGCGAATCCTAATGCACTGTGCTTGTTAATAATACCAACAGGAGCAGTGCCTGCAGGAGCGGCTAAATCTTTAGAATCGGCCCGAGACAAAATTTCATTATAAACCTTTTGCATATCAGCCGCAAAATCTTCACTGTTTTGAGGTTTACTAATCATATCAGAAAGTAAAGTTTTCAATTGGTCTGTTGGAACTTGGCCGACATCGACATTTTGTTTTACCGAAACTGATTCAGCCGCAAATGCTTTAGCAGGAGCAGCCACAATGTGTTCTAGCATCTTGCTAAATCCTCGAACTCCCTTTTGACGAGAAAAGAGAATGTATTTACCAGGTCCGAAAGGTTCAACCAACGCGCCAAAATCTTGTGGAGCCTCATCCATTTTAATGAGGTCTTTAGTCCCTGAACCTTTGACGCCTTTGACATAGCGACGAACAAAGTAACTAATCATAACTCTATATCAGTCGGTTCTGATACTTAAAGGATTGCATAATGGGGATGCCTTAAATAGGCTAAGCATTAGGATAAATTAATAGGCTAATAGGATACTGTATCCTATTTCAAGACCAAATTGTAGCGATGGCTTCATACACAGAATCTAAGGAATCTGGATTCATCCCATCCATAACTTCTAATGTCTTGGAAATTTGATTCCACTTAAGTTTCTTCATACCGTCATAGATTCCTCGAGACTCGGCTCGTTCTTGAAATCCTTTCTGAACTAAATATCTTTGCAAGGCTAAAACATCTAATCTCCAACGAATACCTCCTTTGCGTTCTTTACTTTGAGCGTGACGAAACATAGGTCTGTTTCGAAGGATTCCGACCACTTCACGACTCGTGTAACGACGAGGTTTCAAATCAACCATACTATCAGAGATTTGAGTCGAGTAACCGTAACCGTCTTGCACTAATAAGTAGTCCACAATATCTAGGACAAGACCTTCGGTCAAAGGTAGGGCTCGACTTCCGCCTGCCACACTTACTCACTGTCCTGAAGTCGTGTAATCAGTTCAGCCTTCTTACCCGAAACAGGAAGGTTTCTTTCTTTAAGAATGGATTTTAGTTCGGCAACTTTTAACGAGTCATAATCTTGAACTTGAGTATCAGCAATCATGGCGGCTTGTTTCTCACGATATTCGTCGAGGTCGATATCAAGTGCATCAGCCACTAAAAGGCCCATTTCAATTTGGTATGTTTCTTTAGCCTCTTGCTTAGTCAGTCCTTCGGCAAGTAATTCACGAAGTCGAGTCATTTTGTTGTTTTCCATTTCAATAGCGGCGTGAATCGAAGCCGTAAGAGGGTCTAATTCGATTTCAATTGCTTCGGCAGGTTGCTCGAAAAGAATATCAATTTCTCGGCGTAGTGAATCACCAGATGGAGCCGTGACTTGTGTAAACTCATCAACGTCATCAACTAAATATTCTCCTGCACCAGGACCTGCAACTACACGGTCAACCCATTCAAGGGCTTGATTTTTCGTTACTTGCAATCCAACTCTATTCCAAAATCTTCGGTCTGTCATACTACTTAATCATGATTACTAAGTATTTAATACTTCTATACAAGAAATCCATTCATCCGAGCGATTACCGTTCTTAATTCCAAATACACGAGACGTTTGTAACGTCGTAGTTTGACGAATAGTGTCGGATACTAATCGACCAGAACACTCTAATCCAAACTCAACAAATTGATGACGATACTGCATTTGCTCAGACACAGACATAGCAACAGGATGAAGTTGAGAGCGACCAGTCTCAGCGTTCCATAGTAAATCAGCAATCATGACATGCATTCCAGTTTTAGAAGATGAAGTTCGAATCCAAATTTGTTCTATTGGAAATAATGTAGTTAACAATGTAAGTCCTTCTAATACCTTGGCGTCAGCGAGGCTAACATCGTCCCAATCAAAAGTTAATCCAGTCATAATAATCACTTATACGTTAGTGTTATATGACTTGTAGACTTCTGCTTCCTTTTTAACTGTAACCCAGATTCGTGCGGGTAAGCGTAATGTTCTCCATCTAAATAATATCCGTCCTTTTTCAGTTTGACATCACTCAAGAAGGGTAATTTAATTTGAACAGTAGTTTCTTTTTCTGTGACTGTTCGGGTGATGATGTGGTGCGGTTGTAATATTAAGTTAGGACAAACAACTCGTCCGAAATCTTCGAGACGCTCGGCCTTAGGTTCAAATGGGAACTTAGGAACACCACAAAGTTTAATTCCGAGTGCAGAGGTGACTCCATTATATCGAGATAAATAAGGTTGTTGGTTGTCTCGCTCTAACTTAAGCAAAGCAACGGCTTTATTAGTTTCGGCTAATTCCCAAGTTTCTTCGTCAAAGGCAGGAACTAAATTATTAATTACTACATTAGCCACGTCGATATCTAAACCTTTCAAGAACTTAATAGTACGTTGACACTCTTGATATCCTGCCTCAGTTGGAATGCTAACTAAATTAACTTGTACATGTGTCGGATTCCTAATTAATTCTCTAATTCTAAGCATTAGATTACGAGTGTTTTCTAAGAACTCTACAAAGGGATTTAAATCATCCGTTCGACGCATCATGAATCCTTTAAGATTCATTACCTTTGCCCTCATACGCAGTATTCGAAGAATGAATCCTTCAATGGCTTCAGGGCAAGTCAATGCCTTTAACGTGTGACCTGTAGGAGCAGTATCGAAAACAATTAAATCGTATTCTGACCCGACAATTAAGTTTAGAATCTTTTTCAAGGCGAAAACTTCATCCATTCCAGGAAAATTAAACCAATCAGTAAACATGTCGGCGTCGACACCTGGCATTAATTTAGAAAACGAATCTTGCATTAAGTTTTGCAACTCGCCAAAGAACTCTTCTGCCTCGGTGGAGGCATTGATATTGGCTGCCCAAAAATTATCAGCAATAGGTGTGGGTTTAAAGCCCACTGGTTGTCCTAGAACGTCTTCGGTGGAGTGAGCAGGGTCACTACTCACTAAGATGGTTCTAAAGCCTTGACGAGCCCAATATTGAGCCGTAGCGGCAGACGTACTAGATTTGCCAACGCCACCTTTGCCTGTAAACAAAACTAATCGTGTCATACTTAGAGTAGGTGTGAGTTTCGTATTTAATACTTTACGCCCATTCGCCGACGAATTCGTCGCTAAAATCCGTGACAAACTCAATATCTACATAAGCAGTATCAAACGAGCCAATTACACTGATTTCAATTTCAACACCTTCTAATTCTAGCGGATATTCTTGAATAGTGATTTCTAAATACTCTAACGTTCCTTTAATACGCTTGGAAACATCAATATCAATAGTGGCAAAATCACTAGTCTTGAACTTTAAATCTTGACTTTGAATTTCCAATCCTTCGAAATAAAGGTCTTCAGGAACGGAAAACGTAACCTTTTTTTGTTCACCGAGCGATAATCGCTTGGAGTCTCTGTACTCCATAATCTTTAATAGAGGCTTCGACTACTTAATTGTTCCGTTGAGTTTCCCACCAATTTGCATCCCTAGAAAATGCTCGAGGAAAAATAAACAGGGAAGTCATATCAACGAACTCGGCGTCTCGATGAATTAAATCTCCCATTAATATAAACGTCAAATAAGAGTCATCTTCAAATACAACTCGAGATAATCCTCGGAAAGCCCCATTTCGATGCAAACGTTTTTCAATCTTGGCTACAGGGTCATCATAACCTGGTGCATTCCAATCATCGGCCAACTCTTGAGCAAGCACAACGTCGGTAAACTCACCCATCATTTTCACCCCTTCAGAAGTACGAACATACACTCGGTAAGTCTCGGGTTGATATGGAGAATATAGTTCCAAAATGGTTTCAAACTCATCGTGGTCATGGTCGTCATCATCGTGGTCATGGTCATCATCATCATGCTCGCTTGGTGCACCATCTAAAACAGTTTCAAATGCTTCGAAAATAGTGTGTAACTGCATCTCAGTTTGAGCAATTATTTCGTCTAACGACAAAATAGATTGCGAAACGGGATACGGGCCTTCTCCAAATCCTTTGTCGCTAATAAATTTACTACTACCCAATCGGGCTTGTAATTGACTGAAATGACGAGGGGATAAAACGAATCGAGACTCTAATTCAGTAGTTTCAGAACCTTCGGCTAAACTCTTTAAAAAATCAAGAGCCTTAGCGGATTGAAACTTAGTCTCTTTTGGAGAACTCCAATCTACATTCGAACGCCAATCTGAACCTGGTGGAGTACTGGTTGGTGGGTCATTCCATTTAACACCATCACGCCATTCTTCGGCATCAAAATCAGCAGGCATTAATCCCATCTTCATCAAGGCACTCATCATAATGTCTTCGGCTTGGTCTTCGGAAATGATTCCTAAGCGAACATCGGTATCTAATTTTAAATCTAATTCTTGCATTTGAGCCCGCATCATCATGTCTTGATTCATAAGAATCTTATCAATAATTCCTTTAGGTTTACGACGGTCAATAACAACGGCTTCGAAGTTTTCAGCACTGTAGTATCGGGCTCTCCAATCAGGAATTTCTAAACCAGTTTTCGGGTCATAAGCGTATTCGCAAGTTTGACAAACGAAAAATCGGAAATCATAGGGTTTTTCACCAGGTTCCATCTGTTGCTTTTTAAATGCGGACATCCAAGTCCTATTCTTCTTACAGTTGGGACAATACATTCGTTTACCTGTCTTTCCCATACTACTCCGACCTCCTAATAGGGTCTAAGCCATCTTTATTTGTAGGCACAACAGTAATATACTCATACACAAGATGAGGCTTTTTACCCGCCAAAGTGATGATAGTCCCAACAGGCGGGCCTAAGACTAATCTGCCTTTCACACTAGGACGATTACGAGGTTCTCCTAAAGAAGGTTTAGTGTATAGTTTAGAGTCTAATGTATATTCGCCCCTGTTATCTATGCCTGTGTCGAAAGAAAGTGTGTAATAGTGTTCCCGACCGTCATCAACTGAAATTAAAACTTGTCCAAAACGAGTAGAGTTTCTTTGCTTACTAAGAGCCAACATGGGCGGATTCTCCGAAGTCCATCGCCAACCTGCCCGTTGATTAAATAAATTAGTTTTATTCGTTCGACCCTTAGGGCTCTTAATCCCTTTAGTATCATAGTCTACTTCGAATGTGGGACTTCTGTCCGTCACAGATATCGAAAACCCTCCCACATCTGTATTGGGAGAAATGTATTCCTGTGTGTCTAACCGAGTGTATCCTCTCTCAGCCAATTCAATGCCACTGACGTGAGGTCTAGTCGGGGCAACATCGGCCTCGAAACTTACTTGAGAATACATCTTAGCCATGTCCTCAACACCTTTAGGGGTGAGGCCAGGATTGACTTGCATAATCAACTTAGATAGACTAGTCATAGCATATCATTCATCGTCTTGTTATTTAAAGACCACGCTTACTGTTGACAAAACACTTGCACCATGGTTTTGAATGGTGTCATCTTGCCTTTCTTGAGTTTTACTCCAGTTGGTAGAGTAGCATTGTAAAATCGACGAGGGAATCTAAAGAATGGCAATCCACGACTCGAGTAAGATTGCTCAACACATCCTTCGAGGTCGAAAGAAGATTCATCCGCAAAAGCGAAGTTGAAACGCACGTATTCTCCAAATCGAGGTGCACGGTCGATGTAATTTGTAGCATCGACCATATCAGAGTCCTTGATTGCAACAACAGGCAAGACTTTCTCCATCATGTAGCCGATGAATTGCAAACGCATCGTCTCTGCCATCTCATAGATGTCTTTAGTCAACATATCTTGCCAACCCTTCTTCAAGCCTGTGTAAGCCCAAGTCCTGTCCTTAGAGCGCCATGTATGGCTTGGTGTAATGTTACCATACTTAAAGTAACGCTCGTGAACATTGCAAGTCTCACGGTAATTATATCGAGTGAACATTTCTTCATCTGTCCAAACTTTGTCAGTATTATCGGAATCAAATTGAGTCAAAAGGTCGGATACTCTAGCGTGTTGGTCAACCTTCCATTGTTCGTATTGGGGCTTGATGCCATCATTAATCAAGTCTTCAATTTGGTTTCTAACTGATTCTTTAACGAGGAAGTATTCTGTCGGCATTTGAACGCCTCCAATCATTGGAGGCTTAGCCGCTTTCTTAGCCTCACGGCGTTCTCGATTCCAAGCCTTCATTTGCTTTTTAGCGTAAGTTAGGGTGTCAATAGTAGGTTGCCATGATTGGCGGAAAGCCACGACTTGACGAAGTGCAGTATCGTTACTGAAAACTCTAATCTTTTCGTCGGCACGGGCTTGCTCTTGAGCCGTGTACTCAGCGAGTTGCTCGGCAGGCATAGTAGAATACCAACCTGTCGAAGAATGCTTTTGCCACGACTTTTCCCAATTTTTAGCGTCTCGGAGCATCTTAGCCGCTTTCTTAGTAATGGCATCGGCCTTAGAAGACCCCATAGCAGAATTAAGAGTTAAAAAGTCTTTAATAGTGCCCTTTTCCAAAAGTTTCGCACCATAAACACCTGCAAACTTACGCTGTGCCCAACGGTCTCCATCGGTGTGGCGACGATAACTCGATTCATTAGCCTCATTACGACTTGTAATAGCAGTTCCTCCAAGGACGAGACGAGTGAACTCGGCCAATTCCTTAGATTCCAGTGATTCGTCTTTAACTTGGTCAAAGAACGTTTGAAAGGCAGTCATTTGTTGCGGGCTTAGTCCGTTAGGTAGTCGGCTCATAAACTGACGACGGCACTAGCCTATATAACCTTAACCCAAAAATGTGAGCATGTGGACTTCTATTTCATAGCCTTCGAAGTCAACACATCCATCTTCACGATTCAAGTAACACTTGATATCGCAAATCTTGAGCGGATATCGGAATAAGTCGAACGGAATACCATACGTAAGATTACGATTTAAGTAAATGGACATCTCATTAGGATAATTACTAATCTCTCGTTCATTAGATTCCATTAATCCAACCACGGTAGCATACTCACTTAGCAATTGAGAATTGAATTCTTCAATTGCAGATTCGAGGTTTGAGGGTAAGTCGGGTCGAAATCCTGTGTATCCTTCGTCCCAAGTCATGTTTTCAGACACAGCAAACTCGAGTGTGTCTCGAAGTACGGTTTGAACATCATCAGAATTGATAATTAACTGGTAATTAGGTTTGATGAATTGAGTGAACTGACGATACACCAGCCGTGTTTTTAAAACTCCTCGTCCCCAGGGATTGTCTGCATCATAGTGTTCACTGGATGGGTCTTTCATTTGTTCCACCCAATACGGGCTTATCATGTTTCTCGTACCAATACTAACTCTTCGATAACTGGATACATCGTTATCTAAAGATAGTTCACCATCTTGAAGCCAATAATCACAGTCGGTTCGAAATCTAAACGCCGCCATTTTGAAAACATCAGATAAGTTAGAAAAATAATATTCCTCAGTTCGAGCATCCGTAAAGACTTCCTCATCCCAACCTTCATCAGTCATGGATTGAATAATTCGAACTCGATACACGGCCGTCTTTTGACCAAAAGTGCCCCAATTAAGGGCTGCAAAAGGGGACGTCATGCTCGACCCTCCATATTTCGCGGTAAAAGGTCAATATTAATTTGAGTCTCGCTACTGTAGTAATCATCTAAAAACTCCGTTTTAAATGACATTATGCCTTTGAGATTCATAGGAGGAATTAAGTCGATGAATCGTTCAAATGCTTGATTTAATTGCTCTCGTTCCGTGTCGGTCAAAGTACGACGTGTAAGAACTCGATAATCACTCCACTCCGCAAAACGTTCCAGTTTGCTTAATCGAGCCCACACATCGCGACACAGTTGACGAAACGCGTTTTCGCCCACGGTGTTGCTGCTGCTGCTGCTGCTGCTGCCTCCACCAAGGGTATAAATCGTTAAATTTGCCGTTTGCGGTGCTTCGTTGTAATATCCTTGTATATCAAAAATGGTGGGTGCCCTGTCAAGACCCAATTCATTGGCTATATCATCGCCACTTATTATTCCCTCATCAATATTCTCAAGAAACCATTCTGCCCTGTTATCCATTTGTTGAGCAGCCTGTTGGAATAACCGTTCGAATGCCGAGGCAAAAGTGGTGTATACCTTTGTATTTTTTCCATACAGGGTAGTTTCGGAATCCATTCCTCCACTAGCCGCGACTTGAGTAAGAATTAATACGTAACCAGATTCAGGTTGGAAAACACCCCAATTAAGCGAAGCGAACGGGGACTTCATACACTATTCCCCCAAGAATCGTTGAATGTTGACGAGTCCTTCGGCGAATTTTTGCACATCTTGTAAGGTTGGCGCTCCGTAAACTTCGAAGTCAGCATTTTTACCAGACCCGTAATCATACGAGATAATAGAGTTTAAATACTGTAGATTTTCAGCCATCATGCCTTGACCTGAGTAGTTACTTAACACGGCTTGGGCTTGGTCGATAGTTTCTGCCGACTTTACCGATGCTAAAACTGATTCAGCAGATTGTCCAAACAAACCCTTGTGGTCATTAAAACTCTGTAAAGACCACGTACCTAAATCTCCCCCTGTGCCATCCCAAGGTAATTCAGCCCTCCTATGATACTTACTTCCCACGCCAAATAAGGGTTCAATAAGTTCATAATCAATATTTCGAGTATAGGTGTCGACTCCACTGATATCTATCAATTCCTTCATGAATCTTTCAAATTGGTCTGGTTTGATATTTTTAGACATATATAATTCCTTACCATCATTATATTTAATTTTAACTAGGGTTCTGTGAGATAACAATGTGTTGACTTTTTCTTCTTCCTCAGCCCAAATGAGGGTGAAACTTCTTTCGCCTTCTTCAGTATTGAAAGATTCAGCCTTTAAAGTTTCGGCATTTCTAGGTCCTTCGTATGGAGTTTCTTGTCTGAAAGTTGCAGTTCTTCCACAAGTGTTGCACTCCATCATGATTACGTCATCTTCATAAATGTCAAAGTCTGCGTTAGCGGCACAGTCGTGCCTAATCAAATCACTCCAATGCACCTCGTAATACTCACCCATACCACCATACTCCAAAAAGTCGCCCGATTGAAACATTCCATTATTTTTCAATATGATAGTGAGTTCTTTACCAAGTTGTTCCATCTCTTCACCGTATGAATCCTCCCAATCGGCATTATCCATATCCGTATAAGATACAGTTACTCTACCATAACCCTCTGTCATCTCGTCTACAATTAGAATTATGTTAATGTTGAATCGGTCATTTCGACTTTCACCTTTTCTTGCACGAACCAAAGTTCCATCCTCAATTTTAACAGTCGCCCACCATTTGATAGCATCCCAAGCACCAGCATAAGGGTCATCACCAAGTTCCCAAACACCCGATTCCTTTAACCGTTTGATAATCAATTCGGTTGGTGCATATTCTCCATGAACTATTTCAAGTCTTTCATCGGATTCAGCCTCAAACTCATCAATAAATTTAGATGGGAATTGAATCGGTGCTTCTTCTTGGAATTGCAATCCCTTTAGCAGTTGGAACATTTCACGATTCGCCGTAATCCCAGGCACTAAGGCTAATCTCAACAGATTAATTACCTTTTGAGAGGGAGATTTATTTTGTTTAATGTATTCATCTAAGGCTGAGCCTTGATAAGTAAACAAGTATTTCCCTGCAATGTGAACTGGAGTTCTGGAAACTGAATCATCTTCAGGCATGGTTTTTCTTGACTTCATATCAATTACGCCACCATCACTCTTTTGAGCGTAAGTAACACTAAGAGATTGAGCCAATGGACTGAATATGAAATCACGTCCGCAGATTACACACGAGCCGTCGGTGTTATCACGAGGTGGTGGAGGTGGGTCGGCCGAAACGCCATTGGCTTCGAAATCTTCTAAAAATCTAGGGCTAAATGCAGGTATACGTCGAGTAGGCGGATTTAAACCAAACTCTTGAATGTCCATAACTTGACCTCCTATCTTCTCAGGTACGACTAAGATTTCACGCAAATAGGCTTCCACCTGTTTAGCCAAACTTGATTCCTTTTTCCCTTCGATTAAATACTGTGCCATGTAAGCATTCAAAGCATCCAAGCCATGCCCTAGTTCTTCTGTACCATCTGGATATGTGACAGGAATCTGCATTAACCACCAGTAGGGTAAAGTACGAGCAGTTTTACGGACTCCATACGGATTCTTCTTAGATTTTAAAGTGTAAGTAGCCGTATATTCAATCTCGTCACGTTCCTCATCAGATAAGTACTCATCTCTGAATACTTTCCAAGAATCTTCACCTTGAGTCATAATTAAGTCCCCGCTCATGCGTTGATTCATCAAATCAGTGTAAGCGTCTCGCTTAGCATCTTTAACGGCTGCGTAATATGCTGTTTCTACTTCATCAAATCTTATTCGACTAGCCCACATACCAAACCCATCACCAAATGGACGAGCGCAAATTAAACAATCTGAGTCGTAAAATGGGTCGATAACTTCATCGGACTCGAAAGTTTCTGCCCGTTTAGTCGACGTATCACGATTTAAAGCATCTAAACTAGATAAGGGTGCTTTGATATCTCTTCGTGTCATTCCCATGTCTTTCCACCATTGAGTAATGGCTTCAGGAGAGTAGCCTCGGGCTCGCATCCCTTGCACGGTGTAAAGTCTTGGGTCGTCCCAACCTTCGTAAACACCTTCTTTAATTCCTCGAGCGTAAGCCGAAGACGAGAATGAGATTGGAGTTCCATCATCCTCTAAAATGCTAACACGACCCCAATATTCTACTTCAGGATACTCCCAACCGAAAATATCATATAAAATCTGTTGTTTACGAGTCGAGGCTTGCAGGTCGCTCCCACGGATAATATGAGTAATATTTAAATCGTGGTCATCAATAGCAGACTGAAAATCTAGTAAGGGCCAACAAGTTGCATCAGGTTGTAGAGGATGACCTCCGACCTGCATTCTAAACAAAATGAAATCTCTCATTGCAGGGTCGGGAGCATTAGGGTCGCTTTTAATCCGTAACACGGCCTCACCTGGTAGATAGTCTCCGTCAATCATTTGATTGAAAAGAAGTAAGTTTTCACCAATCGTTCTTGAGCGATACGGGTTTGGAAGACCTTGGGCTTTTAATTCAGCCGACTCGTCTCGAGAAAGAGTATCAACGTAAGCACCACCTAATCGAATAAGTTCCTCAGCATAGTCATAGTATAAGTCCAATCGATTACTGGCATAATACATTTCATCAGGATAATCTCCCGTTAACCACTTCACATCCTCAGGAATCATTTCATACGCTTCTAATAGTGGAGGTTTCGTACCCATGCCTGTATCATCGAATCGAATAATAAAATCGCCGTCATACTTATCAGCGTAAGCACTGTTAATAGTAACGCCACGACTATGGCCAATAGTTAAGGGAGCGTTAGGATTCGGAGCAAAACGAACACGGAAGTTCCCAACTTCTGCATTCGGAAGGTCTTTTAGAACTTGTTCACGCTTTATCTTAGGACCCTCCATTTCTCGAAATCTGTCCAACATCGTTACACCATAAGAACCCAAAGTTCCTAGATACTCTAATGAAGCCTCCCGACCATCTTGCTCGTAAAGGTTGACAGCATCTGCCATCGAATCCCTAACATAACCAGAAACATAACGACCGAAATCTCGCAGTTCAGGACGTGCCCCCATTAGTCGACCAATAGTAGAGCCCATTTGAGGATTGCCATCATACTCGATAACGTTTTGCAAAGCAAAAGCCATAATAATGTCAGATTGCTCAGGCGTTGGCGTCCACTCATCCATGTATTAAACTATTCCGTTTTGCTACTTAAAGATACTCTTTCATACAA
>JAAHTH010001048.1_pt1 | contig 25086 bp, 25 predicted proteins | sample 6116091 | NCBI WGS metagenome assembly JAAHTH01 (sample SAMN13939990, study PRJNA603662) | sponge metagenome | isolation source: marine sponge | host: Mycale hentscheli | place: New Zealand | collected 2006
CAGAAGTCTCTTATTGAGTATCAAGATTTATCAAGCGCTGTTAAGTTTGCTCTACCTTTCTTTACCTCTACAGGGCAATCTATTGACCAATTGTTAGGGGCTTTACAGATATTGACTAATAGAGCTTTAGAGGCTGGTATAGCAGGTAGGGGTCTTAGACAAGCATTGGCTGAATTTGCTGAAAGCGCTATGGATGCTGAAGTAGGATTCCGTAAGATGGGCGTTGAGATATTAAACGCTGAAGGTGAAATGATGCAATTAACTGAGATAGCTGCTCAGTTCGCTGCTGCGGTTGGACCAGAGACTGCTTCGAATACTGAATTATTGACTACATTAATTGAAGACTTGAACGTTAGAGGTGCTACGGCATTTATTCACTTGGTTCAGGCTTCTGATGAATTTACTCAGGCAGTAGAAGATACAAGGAATGCAGGTGGACAGTTAGATGAGATGGTTAGAATACAGAATCAATCTTTAATGGCACAAATACAAATATTAAAAACTAATGTATTTTCTATATTTGCGTTGAGAGATGCTGCTTTTGAGGGAACTGAATTTATTAATGGCTTTCATAAAGCTGTTATTGATTTAGTTGATGGTTTCAAGGGAGCTATCGTAGAAGGAGAAGGAGCAGAACAACAATTAACTAGTTTTGGTAAACAAATACAAGATTTTGCAACCGGAGCAGTTGATGGATTTGCTGAATCTCTTGACCGCTTACTAGAAGCTGGTAAAGAGTTGATGGATACTGGATTCTTTACAGCAGAAAACTTTAGGATGTTAACAATTCCATTACGATTAATGGCAGATATATTAAAATACATGTCAGAAACTACTTTACCTTTAACTAACACTTCACTACTTGAATTCTACTTGTATTGGAAAGCTTTCGCTATGTTAGGTATTCCGGGTATATTAAAAGGTATTGGTGGTATGTTGGGCAGCGTTGGAGGTGTTTTGATGGGAACTGCTGGAGCAAAGGGTGCCGGAAGAGCTGCTGCTGGTGTATTTTCTGCAACAGGTATTAGTGCTGCTACTAAATCATTCGGTGGTAAAAGTAGAGGTAAATTATTAAAAGGGGCTATAAGGCTTGGTTCCAAAGGATTACTCCTAGGTAGTGGTATAGGAACTGCGTTAATGGCTTACGAGGCATTGAAGTTCGTAGATGACCAAGGTTATGCAGATATTCCGGGAATGGCCAACGGTGGTTACATGAGTCGCGCAAACGGTGGCCCAGTTATGGTAGGAGAACATGGACCAGAGTTGTTTATGCCGGGTCAATCAGGGCAAGTTTTAAATAATGGTCAAACCAATAATATATTAGGTAGTGACGTGGTTATGAGAAATGTAACAATTGGGGTAGATTCTTTTGGAGGTATTGTATGAACACCATAAAGTATAGAAAAAACACTTTCTTTAAAAAGAACGTAATTGAAACAGGTCTAAATATAACAACTAATTTTCCAGATTTAGGAAACGGTAACGATACTACTTTTACACTATCTGACCAAACCGCTGGTGAAAACAGTTTTATTTTATCTGGTACAGTACCAGACCAGCCAACCTATGGTGGAGGGGAGTTGCAGTATGGGTGTTTAATGTTATACCCAAGTGCGATAGAAACGGAATATAATAGAGAACTACCTGAAATAGTAGGATATGGTATAGATAAAAATATAGAATTGAAAGAAGGGGCTTTTACATTTGCTTGTAGTGGTAATACGGCCACCAATCCTAAAGTAGGTCAGCATCTCGGAATGTATGCTGTATATCCATTTAGTGAGGAACCTCAGATAGTAGAAGATTTTGAAGGTTCTCCAGATGGTTTAGAAAATGTTACCCGAATGGGAAACAATAACGTAATATCTATGAGTGACCCTTATATTACCGAAGCAACACTTATATCAATATTAAAAAGGCAAGGGCATAGACATGATGATAAACGTATAAAAAACATAGATATAATTACTTTACCTCATCATTCTGAAGGAGCACATATTCCTATGAATGAAAATTATAACATAAGAATTCCAACCGGAGATACTAGTGGAAGAGTTGATGGTGGAACTGGTAGTGCAATTCTAAGTATTCCAAAGCAATCTGAAACAATATTTGTGGGTGAAAAAAGATATAATATTGTATTTGTGTCCGGAAGCACTAGAAAATTTAAATTTAAAAATACTGGTTTGTTAGGACAAACCGCATCTCTTATAAAACTTGACAATACAGCCAGAAAATTTGCAGCTGGTAAACATACTATTTTCCCGGGTGAATTCGATTTTGCAACTAAAGTGACAGCACCTTCAAGTGTAGAAGGAAATCCCGAAGCAGATAAAGGAAATACAATATTTAGTGATTTTTACGCTACTCGTAATTTTAGTAATCCATTCGATAGTACTACCGATGACCCTATGATTACTAGTACTATAGAACTAAGCTCAGAAAAAGCACTGAACGGAGGTCAATCTTTACGTATTTACCACAATTGGGGATTTGCTGGTCCAGTTAGTAGTACTCGAAACGAAATTATTCAAAATCAAATACAAGTTAGTGGTAATTTAAACCCACAATGTGCAAGAGTTTCTTTGTATAATATACCTTATCCTAGTTTACCTTTTGATGTAGCAGCAGCTAAGTGGGGTGGTGACCGCTTTCAAAGTATAAATAATTTAGGAGACCCACATTCGGTGGTTCCTGAACTGAGAGTAGGAATGAACATTTCTAAGCTCGAACCTAATGTTATGTTAAATGTAAACGACGGTACTTCTTTTGGTAATATAAGATGGTTAGCAGATAATAGTACTGATGCAGCTGACAGCAGTTATAGTAATACTGAAAATACTTTTTTACGTTCAGTTGTTGTAACTTTTTCAAATTACAAACCTAAAAAAGAACACACTTCTTTAGATAAGTTTTTAGATTATGGTTTGAGTAATTATTATAGCAGTGGGACTAGTGATAATATTGTGGGTGGAATAGTTTTTACCAGATTTGGTATAGATGGTGCAACTACGTCAGCAGCAAATAATATGTTCGCTTATCCTTTACCTGTTATGAAAATTGCGCAGGTCATCCCAACACTACCAGACACTTCTAATTATACTTTAGCTAAAGGTGGTATGGGAAAGGTTATGACCGGAAGTGGTCCACTTTCTGACCCTGATGTTTTAATATGGGGTTCTCCAGCAGCACCTAAAAATGCTTCAGTTGCTACTGCTATTGCGGATAACGAGCTTCCTTATGTTAATTTACCTATGAATAGCTTTTTTAATATGAGATGTTTCTTTGATATTATGCAGTATAACAACCAATTTAGTTGTACAAAGAGACCTTATGCACCGTCCAGTTCTGCTAACCCTACAGATACTCAATCTCCACCACGTCGTGGTGTTCCTATGCGTGTTATTTTTGATACTGAGGGCGCTAATGCCTTGCAGACTGTATATGATAATAATGCTGGTGGTCCTGTATTAGTAGATGGTGGGTCACGTGTACAAGCCGATACACGAAATTTACCATTTTTAGATGTATTTTTCCCAGCAGCCGATAATTCTTTTCATAATAGTTTAAGAGAATATAATTGGTTCGAAAAGCCTGAAAATTTCCCTAAACATATGACTATATGGGTGCAAAATTACTGTTGGGTTTCTGGAAGTGATGGTGCTCAACCATACGAGTTTGGTGAACAAGGTATATATCCTTCAGGTGCTGCTAGAGAAGCAGAAGTTTTTATTGACAATGTACAACTTTTTAATTTTGAACCTACTGTTAAAAATATTAATGCTGGAGAAATTTTAAATTTCAAACCACAAACTCATCTTTCTCCCCTACAAAAGAGATATGATGCTACAGGACCTAAATATGGTAGTGGGTGGGTAGCAGGTAATCCTACTACTTTGACTGGTTCTTTAGAATTTACAACTGGTGACAAAACTGTTGAAATTACTGATAATCAGCATTTTGATGGTACGTTTTTAGATAATCATGGTACTGTGACGATAACATCCAGTGCTTTTGCAGGAAGCAAGACATTAGATTATGTTAGTGGTAGATTATCATTTGAGATGACTACTAATACCGGTATTACTAGTTCAGTAGACCCCGCAGCAGTAATAACATGTGGTGGTACTCAAACACCATCTGCAAATCGTGCAAATTTAAGGAAATATGATACAGGTATGTTTGTAGTTATGGGTTGGGATAACCCAGCTCATTTAGCTTCTACTGCCCCAAGCACTGGGGGTTCTGGAACTGGTTTTACAGGTTATATTTTAGGTAATGACTTCAGTACATTTTCGTGGGATGAAAATAGTGCTAACGCTATTTACCCAGATAAGTTACCAGAGTACATTACAAATGTAGGAGGAGCCATTTTTTCACAACAAATAACAGGAACTACAGCTGGAAATGGTGAAATTCCTCCTGACAATTTCGAAAATAGGATGGGGTCAGATTTGTTAGTAGTAGGTCCTTCAGTTGAGGTACAACAACACACTGCCTATACTAATAATATATCAGGAGCTCAGTTTGATGTTTATTCAGGCACTACTGCCGCGGTAGCTGGTGACCAAATTAATTTAGGAATAAGTTCTGGAGGTGGGTTTGCTTCTACTAATGACTACTTTTCACTAGATGGGTTCCGTCAAAAAGGATTTATGTATGTAAATGTAAGTGGTAGTGGAACAGCTAAGCCTACTGCTGGTAACCTATACCCACGTACTAGATGGGGAACTAGAGAAAATGTCCTTGTAAGTACAAAAGTAAAAAATATATCTGATACTAAGAATTCTAAAACCTCAGGTTTTGAACATTTTCAAACTTTAAACAAAAACCAATTAGAGGTAGAAGATATTTCAGTATTTAATTTTGATAACCCTAATGAAAGATATGTAGCATATCTAATGGGAGGAAGTGGCACTGCTGGTACTGGTGGAGGTATCCAAACCTACAGAAAAGGTGGACTCAAATTAGCTGAAGAACCAAGCGGTAACATAGTAACATTTACTCAAGACTTATTTATTTCGTCAGACGCAAGAACTCCTTTGTTCGTGGAAGATAATATAAATCAGCTGTATATAGGGCCTCAAAAATATTGGCTTAGTATGATATTTAACACTGATGAAACAACAACAGAACGTTCTTTCGGGTCTTTTTGTACTATAAATTCTGTACCAAGTAGAGCTGGTAGTGCTAGTTCTATTTCTGGAACTACTTACGCTGAAGCTCAATATAGTTATAATGCATCAGCAATTACTACGGGAGGTGCATCCGGACTTTATGTTAATGAGTGGGATGTAGTACCTAGAGCAGGAAACAGCACACTAATGACAGAGGTAGATTATGGATATGGTGCTATGGACGCAGAATCTGGAGTTGGAGGGTATATGGTATATGGTGCAGTAAAGCCAGCTGCTTATAACTTTTACCCATTGAACGCTCTTTCAAACAATTACCAAGTGGGCGACAACATACCACTACTTTTAAATTTAACCAGTAGTAATGGACAACAAAGGTCTGCTACTTTCTTTAGTGATGATTATACTACAGATACAACTAAAAAACCCACAATGTATTGGTCTTTTATTGATGCCCCTCCAAGGTTAAGAAACCTCAGCGTATCGCCAGAAGCAAATGTTGTAGAGGGAGACACCGATTTATATGATTTAAGTACCGAAACACTCAATGCGGTTCAGTTTAATTGGGAAGAAGAAAATGCAGATGATGTGTGGTATAGATATATCATTGTAGACAATCAACCCATTAATGACAAATATCATTCATGTACTATGAGATTACCATTAAACGAAAGTGTTACTGATTTTGGTGTTGCACCATCTTTAAAGGTTTATAACCCAGTCGTGGGTGTTGATGCTTCCGCTGTTGTTGGTTCTGAAGTAAGACAAGTGTTAGAAGGACAAGGAGGATATGCTCCTGTTTTAGGTGGTAGTACCGCAAACAGTAAAATAACTGTAACAAGTGCAGCTAATTATAGAGCTTTAGAAGACCTTGATGAATTTTCTCTAGTTATACACTGGACTCCAGCAGCATCTGACGCTGGTAACAAACGGTATATTGTGACTCAAATGGCTACGACAGCTTACCCGGGTCCAACCGCAGATGCCTTTATAGCTTATAAAGATACTGATGATACAATTAAGATTACAATGGGTACTGGTGTAGCATTAGCTTCTGTTAAGGCTGTTGTGTGTGATGGAGAAACACCAACAAGTATAATTATGACTTATAATAGTGGAAGTTCCAATCCTAACAAAGCTAACTTATATATAGATGGTTCATGGCAAGATGGAAGCACTGGCCAAACTCGTGTACAGGGTGATGAAGATTTTATTGTCGGTGGATATTATGCAGTAGGTCAATCTGGTAGTGCAGGTATGTTTGAAGAAATTTTAATCTATACTAAGGAGTTACATGTAATAGATAAAGGCGATACATATACAATGCCAACAAATAATTTAGATGATTTTTATGATGCAGTTGGAAATACTTCACTAAACAAAGAAAATATAACACATACTGCACGCATATTTGCGGCAGATTATCATAATTTTAGAGGATACAATGTTACAGAACAAGCTATGTCTAACCAAACATCATGGAGGACTACTACGATATAATGGCTGGATTTACGTGGACTCCGTCACTTACCGAAAAGGTAAATACTGAGGTGACAGGTACTTTTACATTAAAAGATAATGACGTTAGTGCTATTTATATAGATTGGGCAGATGGTGCTTCTACTAAAAAAGATGAAGCCAACTACCAGTGGATAGAAATAACAGATGCACCAACTACAGTCACCGCTACACACACCTACAGTGCAACAGGAACCTATGGTCCCGTTTTACAGTTTATTAATTCACGAGGTTTCGCCTCAAAATACATGTCAGGATTTGACCACTCTGCTAGTATACAACCTTTCCAGCGTAACACTAACATAGACAACATTAGTATTAGTGATGATTCTCCAACTGCCATTATGCGTGTGGAAAATACATCTTTAAATTCAGGTATTGATAACTCCATAATGGAGACAGAAGGTCCTGCTGATGTTTATTTTGGTATAGCACCTACTTTATCTCAAGCTGATTTAAATACGTTAGGACAGGTAAAAATAGGAGTAAAATGTATAGTAGAAATAAGTAAATACCGAGCTACAGCAAGTGATATTACTAATATGGCTTCACAAACCGCACAACTAGATTTAAATTTAATTGTAGATTTAAGAACTGCGACAGCTAAACAAAACAATTTGTATTCTATATTATCTGGAACTACGTCACCTATAAGTAATGGTACCGCAATATTTGGTAAAGTATCAAAAATTTTAGAATTCAAATATATAAGCTGTAAATCTTATGGTCAGGGTGGTTCGGCTGCTGTAGTACCTCAGAATAACTATGCACTCAATAGTTCATTAAATAATTTAAAAATGTTTTTAGTGGCTAAATCTAGTAATACTGGTACTTTTTATCCTATAACTTATATCTCAGCTGGAATGCCAGTCAAATCAGTAGATGATAAAGACAGATATATGGTAATGGATTTTAGTCAAAGTAGAGCTGCTGCATCCAATGTTAGTTTATCTAATTATAGATATGACAATGGTAAAATGTGGGACACATATAACCCTGTAGATAATTGGGTTCTCAGTACAAACACACTCAGTACGCCATTACAATCTGGTAACACCAAACGAATGCATTATTCTTATTTAACACCAACAAAGGGGATAAATATGACAGGAAGTGTTACAAGAAGGTCTTTATTTACAAACAATGCTAGTACTTGTTTGTGGTATACTACTAATGTAGTTCAGGATAATTTAATTTCTATAGATGATTTTGGGCGTATACCAGACCAATACCATACTGTTAGAACTTCTGTCTTAGCTGCCTCTAATTCAGGTAGTATTATAACTTCTAATCAACCCCTTGTAAACTATTGTGTTCCTAATTTAACTTTTAATAGTGCTGATATTGCAACAAGGTTGGTACTTAATGATTATTCTACTATTATGCAAAATAATGCCTCTGGTTCTAGTTGGATAGCTGAAAACATTAATAACACTATAGGTACTGATATGTTCGGTGACCCTGTTTTTGGTGATGCTACCGGACAACAGGCTTATATAATATTAGCTTTTACATCACCTACTAATAAAGTAGGCTTCAATATGGCTAATTGGGCACAAAATATAATGACAGATGCAGCTAATGCAGATAGTGCTCTTTCTATTGCTAGTGTAGATTACCTTGCTATAGATGGTTCTGGTACAAAAACACAAAATGTATACTGGAAACCATTAAAATTTAAAGATACTACAAGATATGAGACTGAGTTAAAAGATGATGGTGATGAAGTTTATAAATATTATGCTGCCTCTTTCTGTAAATCTGGTTATATATCTTATGATATGCCTTTAGATTGGGAAAATACCAATATAACAAATCTTTGTGGTGGTGTTTACAATACAAACGCTTCTAGTTTACCTGCATGTATAGCTGATGCTGGTAAAGAACCCGATGGAACAACCGATAGAGATGTAATAATTACTGGTACTTGTACGAATAATTTAGGTACAACGGCCAGTGGTGATTCTTTTACTGTAGTTAATGCAGCTACAGGTCCTTTGGCTGATAAAATGGCTTTATTAGGAACTGGTGATGACGTAGGAAGTTATAGATATATAGGTATAATTAAATCCGGTAGTAGAACTACTTTATCTGGTGCTGCTTTTTGGGTAGCTTCTGGTACATCTACCAATGGTTGGAATGGTTTAGGCACCACAAGTAGTGCTGTTACATTTCAATATGGTAGAAGTAATAATTCTAGCGCTGGTGCAGGTACTGCTAATGCTCAGCATCTTGTCACTCCCAACAATGGTGATACTGTAGAAGTAATAATACGTAGAGTAAATGCATATGATGCTTTCCCAAGTGTATCAAAAGTTTTCCAAGATGTAAATGGTAATACTACAGTAAATGATGCTAAAATAATGACTGTAGATAGTCAATCATTTAGAGCTAATAGTGTTTACTTTGGTAACCGTTACAACTTAGGTATAGCAGATGCTACAGGTAGTGCGTTAGCCACCACAGCTAAATACTTATTAAAGATAGGTTTAAAAGGACAGACTGCTGCTGCTGCTGCCGATAACGCAGTTCCTCAGTTCGAGAATGTGTTTGATGCAAATCAAGGAGATTCCGCTCTGGTAAGGGTTGTAGATGATTCAGGTTACAATTTAAATAGTTTAGCGATAACAAGTGATATATCATTGAGTAGAGCTGGGCATTATTTTAAGGCCGTTACAAGGAAAGGTAAAGTCTTTGTACAAAAGACAGGTGTACAACTATCTACTTTTGGTATGAGTAGTGTTGCCTTAGGTGACGAAAACTCATCGAGTGCTTTTGATGACCATGGTGCCTCAACTTTATATGGACACTTACATACTATAAGAAGAATACAAGCAGATAATGTACCTATATATTGGGATGAAATACAAAAAGATGGTACTTACGTGCGTTTATTTGGTAATGTTACAGATTTAACTGAGACACGTGGTACAGGTGGACCGAGAGCAATTGTTAACTATAGCTTTAATATAACTATAAGAGAGATTGCTTTGATTGATGGTACGGGAGAGTTAATGACTGACCTTTTCCCAATAGGAGGAATCCAGAATGAGAGAATCTATTCCTAAGATTGAAATAGAAGGAAGAGAAGTACCCTTTATCAAAGGAGCCTATATCTCCACTGGATTACTGAGAGCTGCTTCTTTACAATTCACATTACCTCTAACCTATGATGGTTATCGTAATCTTTGGAATAAAGAAGTAACTTTTTATTTTGAACAAGGAGATAGTAAACCTATATTTCGTGGTTATATAAAAAGAGTAAAAGAGGACTTTGACCAAATTACAATAATGGCTCAAGACATGTTAGGTTATTTGGTATTAGGGGGAAACCCAGAGAATGCTAAAATAGCTTTGACTGACACTGATAATATAGATGGTTTAACTGCGGGTAATGCTATTAGAAAAGCTATTGATAAAGCTCAACTAAGCTCTAAGATAAGCACTACATACATAGGCGATACAACGCCCCTTGTTAGCTCCTCTAGGCCCCCTTTAAGAGGTACTATGACCATTTTAGATATAATAAAGGACTTGCTTGGTAGGGCAGTGGATAATTCTAGCTCCCCTCCTAGACCTAATATAGCACGCTTGATAGATAATGGAAGCACATCAGAGCTTATAATAGAACCTCAAAGTATTTTAGATAATACTGATGTAAAGCATGTTTTTACAGAGTATGGTAATATAATAGATTTAAGATTAATTAATAAGAAAGTACCTACTGTTGTTATAATAAATGGATTCAATGGAGTAAAGGGTACATATAGTCATGAAACAGCAATGGCTGCTTATGATAGAAATTATTTAGAAGCTACTAATGAAAAATTAAAATCCCCGGCTGAGTGTAAAGACTTTGCTGAGAAGATATTTAGAGCTAACTTAGAGACTCAGTACGAGTATACACTAAGTAGCTGGGAAGGAGCACACCTTAATGAAAATGATGTTGTAAGAATTGAAACTGAAGACAGACGTTTCTCTGGTGTATATAGAGTAAGTGGAAAAAAGATTGCTTTTACTCCATCTACCTTTGATGTAGGTGTAAATATAAATAGAAGTCCACCAACCTTAGTTGAGTATATAGCTCAACAAGATAATTAAGCTGAAGTTGAACCTATTAATTCTGATATTGAAACATATGTCTGACAGTTAACTGAAGTACCATCTGTTTGGTTGTCTCCTGTTACTTTCAAATTTTTACCTTTTGGTATAATAAAATCTAATCCTTCTGAATTACTGCTAGTATATGCAGTGTCACTTGTAATAACACCGACGGCTGTGCCATCTACATATATTATAAAGTCAAAAGCTTTTACTGTTCTAACACTTGGATGTGCTCTTACATTTACTTTCACATCGGCTGTGGTGCTCATGGCGTCATCCATGATTGTTTCTGCTGCGTTTGTACAAGCTACCGGACCGCTAAAATAAAAACCCATTGGTAATGGATTATATTGAGTCATTTGGGAGCCTGAGTATACTGAGTCTGCTGTTATTGCCATATTTTTATCCTCTTGGGTTTCCTACTTGCATATCTGTCCTTCCGTTAGTTGGTGCGAAATCTCCTGCTTCACCTGAACCACCAGAGGATTCAGTGTTACCGGGAGCAATTGTTCTAGCTGGAACTGTACCAGCTGGTTGCATTCCTGCATAGTTTTCTACTGTTTCATCACCGAGTCTGACAACATTGTCAATCATTCCATCAGAGGTTAGACCTGCGTCCATTCCCATCTTGCGGCCATATCCCGTTATATCCGTATCAAATTCCATATTTACTCCTTATATTTCACACTTGTCACCAACACAAGCAAACTCAGATTTTCCCTGAGTATTGTCTTGGTGCTCGTATTTTGACAATAATGCATAGTTAATTAGGGGTAGGGCCTTTATAAGCCTTTCGTAGGTTCTAGCGTCTATTTCTTCATATGGTGCTAATTCATACTTACCTCCAGAATAAGGAAGGAACGATATACCGTTGATGATATCCCAGTTTTTGTATACCCAGTTACCAACTTCAAACCATTCATCATCCCTAACATATACAGTCATACTTGCATTGTGTTCGCACCAATTATGTTGTAGATTTTTATAATGACTTAACTGGTCTAATGCAGTAACATCTTTACGAGTAATACAACCGTCAGGAGATTTAACAGGGAATTCTAATACCCATGTAGATGCATCCTTAACTGTCTGTCCGTTCTCTGGATTACATTTGATTCCCATAGCTTTCATCAATTCAAAAAGTGGGTCACGAGCTGCTATTCTATAACGACGAATATAGTATTGAGAATATCTTGGGTGTACCCCAGACGCCGAATCTACAAGTTGTGAAACAGTACCTGATGGCTTTACACAAGTGGTTGCTGCTGGCATTTTTGTACCTAAAACAACTGATGCTTTACGTGATATACGCAAAACACGGCTTTTAAGGGCTTTCAATGCCTCCGATGTTAAGACCGAAGGGTTATCCATCTGTCCAGTCAAACTAACACCTAGCAACGCTTCTACGTCACAGTTCTTTTTCCACTCTTTTCTAAGATATGGAAAGTTTGTGAAGGAACTTTGTATAACACCAAGCCATGTTGCTGTCTCAACTTTGTCTAACAAGGTGTCAAGGTCATCTTCTTCTCTTATTACTACTTCCGAAAGGTTACAGAATTGCATATCTCGCAACATTATTTCTCCACAAGGATTAGTTCCTTGTATGAGTGGAGCGTAACGTCTTGAAGGGGCCTTATCCTGAGCTGAGGAAAGATTAAATATACCTCTTTCTCCAGTACCAGATTTAGCTAATGCCCCCCATTCAATCAAAAAGTCTGCTGCGGACGGCTTCTCCCTAAATATAGCACTGTTATTAGCCATAGCACGTTTAATAGGGAAAGGCCAATCCTTAGCGTGACGCATTTCTGTGTCGTCAAGGTCACTCAAAGAGATTTGTGAGCTGCGTCTAACTCCACCTACAACCACTATTTCTGCAATTTGATTACATATGTCGTGAGCTTCAAGTGTTGTAAGCTTTCGACCTTGTGCATTGTGCATAGTTTCACGAATGAAATCATGCAGTTTTACCAACGGTCCGGGACCAGAAGCACGTCCACCCATAGTCATGAGCCGAGCACCCTCTAACCGAATCGCTGAGTAATCGAAATAAATATTTTGTCCTTGATAAAGGTTATTCATAAGAGTCTTAACAGAATCTGCCCACCCTGCTTTAGAGTCATCAATAACAACCTTACCTATTCCCTGACCTGATTTTATTGTTGGTACTTGAGGTAGTTTAGATACCTCCTCTTTCTCAACTGAGAAACCAAACCCAGTTCCGCACATCAAAACATATAAACACTCAGCAAAAGCTTCTACTGAATTTATTTTAGCAAAGGAGCAATTATAAATACAAGTGTTATCTGCTTTAGCTGCTGGACCTGCGGCCCATAAGAATCGCATTGATGGCATTACTGCAAATTCTAACATATACTTTCTAATTTTATGTATTGTCTTTTCAGGAATCTTAGGTCTTTCTGAAATTATAAAACTAATAAATCTTTCTATTGTTTCAGGCCAATCTTCTCGCCTGTTCTCTTCTTCTAGCCAACGTGAATACGTTCTTTTATATATAAATTCTGATATTTCGTTCTTAAACATTTAACCACTCCTTTGCGGTTCATTATTATAGTTTGGGCTACTATAAAAGCCTTTTTCTAATTTTTAAAATCAATTAATATTCTTCTACCGCAAGTGCAAGGATTTTCTTCCTTACACTCACAGCGACTTTCTGTAGTCAGAAGAGCCATTACTCTTTAAGTTCTTCTACAGGCATACCATTAGCATCGACATGAACTCCGTCAAATCTTACTCTGGCACCATTTGGTTTTTTGCCATACAATTCTTTATTCCATCTCATTGATGGTGTGTTTGGTCTTTTAGGAACAGTATAAGCACCGTTGACAAGGAATGCTCCTTTGCCTAAGTCTACTACTTCATCCTCTTTTTCTTCGACAACTTCTTCTTCTTCGTCATCGTCACCATCATAGTCTTCCATGACTAAGTCTGGTTCTTCTTCTTCTTCTGCTATCTCTTCTGTAATTTCTTCTTCTACTACTTCTTCGATAACTTGTTCTTCAATCTCTTCTTCTTCAGGTAATTCAGCTTCTGCTAATCTTGCTTCTAAGTCTGCTTTCTTACCTTTTGTGGATAGTCCTAAATCTTTTAGGGCTGCTTTAAGTTCTTTAACTTTCATCTACTCCTCCTTGCTACAATCACATGAGCAAGAGCAGTCATTACAACAGCACATCTATAATTCCTCCACCTTACCGTCAGTGTAGGTTCTTATTGTTACTTCCCTACCTCTACGATTTATTACTTTATCGGTATAAGAAACCTTAGCGGCTTTCTTTTCTACCTTCTCTATTTTTTTGACGTCATCGTCTTTTTTGCTAGCTTTTTTATCTACCATGGTATCACTTTTTCTTTTTACGGCGTCCCGTAGTTTTTTTCTTTGCCTTACGTTTGACTTTAGTAGGAAGTTTGGCGCCCTTAGGCGTCTCCTTCTCCCATCTCTTCGCCATCGCCGGCTTGTTCTTGTGCATCCAAGCTCTCTGTTTCTTGCTCTTGAAGGGCATCTTCGTTCTCCTTTTGTATTTTTGCAATATGCGCTTGCCATTGCATAACCATTTCGTTTTCTTCCATGAAATCGTTTACGATTACTGCGTTCTGCTGTATAGCATTTTGCATTTGTCCAGCTTGACCTTCGACTTGTTGCAGTCTTTCGGTTGCTCCACGAACTTGGGCCAATAGCCAATTCATGTTTTCCATTGTTTGAGCAGGGCCTTGACCTTTTTCAAAGGTTTTTACCCATGTTTCTACTTCGTTCATACGTTTCTCTAGTCTTTTTAATGTTGCCATTGTTTATCTCCTATGAACAAGTGCAATCACTTGAACATATTTTCATTTCTATTAATTTATCCTTTGAATACCTATTTAAAGCTTTCTCTCGCATATTAGTTATAATATGTCCTGCGGTGTGTGGGTCATCTGTATACCATCCCCAATCACCACCATCTTCGTTATATATACTCTCGAATATAAAATGAATGTCATGGTTGGAATATCCTGAGTTTATCAGTTCCATACCTATTATCTTATTGTCTTCATGGGAGCTATGTCCACGCTCTATATTACGCTCTATGAGCTCCATTATGCATTTACGTAAGGGCATAATATAAGCATTGCTTGGTATATCATGCTTAGTAGGGCCTGATACATCATTAATTTTATCTAAAAGTTTAGCTATGCTTTGTGATACATTATGCTTGATTTCTTTTTTATCACACATATACTCAACAAAATCTCTAAATGCCTTTTTACTTCTGGTGTGTTCTATCTTTTCTTCACGTGGTTCTACAGCCATTCCATAGATTTCTTCTATACTCATCTTCATGACTTCTTCTACAGTAAGTTGTATACACCACACACCTGTAGGCTCACTAGTAAGTTTAGATATATATTGTGTGTTAGGTAGTCGTCTTAAACATGCTACGCTATTGTTAATACAAGCTTGGTCAAGGGTCTTTAGTTTGTATTTGTTTTTTATATATGTTAAGTAACTTCTTAGCATGTCTCTTTTCAAACCATCCGATAAGGCCACGTGCGAGTAAAGGTCTATGTTCATTTGAAAGCCCTTCCCCCCTGTAAGATATATCCGTGGGATTATCTCGCGAGGTTTGCAATACTGTCTTATAAATTTTCTTACGTCTTTTAAACATTTGTTAACATCCTTTTCATCATCAAAATCAAACCACAACGTATTAAGTGCAGCTGAATCATAATCTGTTTTTGCCCAATCACTTTTAATACTTGGGTTTTCTCTGTGGTCATCAAATACGTATACACTTGTGTAACAATTGTGTTCACCATTGTGTTTAATTATTTGACTTTCTAATTCTTCTACGGAATAACACCTAGCTATTCTGGCTGGGATTCCAAACTCTCTGTAATACATTCTCCTTTTATCTCCATCACTTCTATTTTTTGACACCAATCTGTCGGGATAGCCATGATATCACAACCATCACATTGAGACCCATGCATCACTAGTATTAAAGCTTTGTCGTCTTTTGCTACTAATTCACCCACTGTTTCACAAACAGTAAGATGTTCTGATGGGTTTTTTGCATTAATCCTGTAAGATTTAAATGTACTAGCTGCATCGTTCCATGTAACCTTTACAAAAGGTCCAACGCTTCCTAGCGTCTCAGCTTCTCTATCCGTGTTGTCTAACAAGGTTATCCTTCCAATCTTCAAATAGTCCTGCAACAATACTTAAATCATTATCATGTTTATAATACTTAGCGTTAGGTGGTGTCTCAGAAACCATGACTGGATTGTATGGTTTTTCAAACAAAACTCTATCGTATGGTATTTGGTTTACTTTTAACCAATCTTTGGTAGCCATAACCCAATCCAACGAGTTAGGTCTTTTACACCATATTGTTATCTGATGGTTATTTTCTGTCAACCATATCATAAATTCTCTAACGTTAGCTAGAGGTCGTGCTTTCTCTACTTCAGTGTAGTCATTACATGGAGTACATATAATTCCATCCATTCCAAATACTAAATTCATTTCTTTATTTCCTGTTCTATTTTATTTACCCAGTCTATCCACCTGTCACCTACTACTTCCCAACTATATTCTTTAAGAACATGCTTGCGACCTGCAATACCTGTTTCTAATTTTTTATCTGGGTTGTCATAGTAATGTTGTATAGCTTCACATATAGCATTTTCTGATGCTATTGCTCTTTGTGGTGCTGCTCTAGCAGGGGTATCCCACCACATATCTTTATAAGGTATTAATATACCTCTCTCACATATGTCCTCTGGTTCTAAGTGGTCTCGACCATTAGGCATAGGGTCATCATGAGCTCCTCCTAACGGATACATAGGTATGTCATCTGTTTCAGGGTCTTTACTCTTTATTAGCTCATAACCAGTAGTATAATTTGTTACACATATAGGCACACCACAAGACATAGCTTCTAGTGTAGGAATACCAAACCCCTCTCCACCCGTAGGTAATACGAAAACATCCATGCAGTTATATAGATTTGCCATTCCCTTTTCATCAATAGCTTGATTTGCATCTAGTGTACCCATAAGTGGTTTCATTAAATAATCTTCTACACCATATTGTCTAGCAAAATCTGGGAACTTCCATCCCATAGCGTCGTTCCAATCCATATGTAATAACAACTTTGCTTGGTCTGGACCTAGTTTGTTTTGTTTTACAAACTGAGCAAAGCCCTTTACTAAACGTGGTATGTTTTTACGATGTTGGTTTCGTGCTACGCAACCGACTATAAAAGCATCTGGTTTTTCTTCGTTTCCATACTTAGGATTCATAATAGGTTTAAATAAACCAGTATCTACTCCATGCGGCATATAAACTGCATCGACATTAAAATCTTTTTTAAGTCCTATTTGTCCATAACGAGACATTGCTAAAGGATAGTCTACATCTTTTAGTTGGTACTTCCATTCAGGTACAGATGGTTCACCATCATAGGGTATAACGACTGCTAGCTTCCACGGTACCCCCTTTGATATTTGTTTAAAGGCATCGTTCATCATTTTCATTCTTGACTTTCTATCTAAGATGTTTCCATTCTCATCTCTAAAAGGCAGTGTTATATTCTGAGGACTCTTTGAATCAGTTATGTGTTTAAACATCTGAAAATCTAAATGACCCAATACTACATCTGGTTTGAATTCTCTTACCCAATAAGGGAAGGACTTCTCTCCAAATCTTTCTTGACCGGGAAACATTATAGGTAAATTCTCAAACCAAACTTCTTTCTCGGTTTGACCTAATGGCCATGGTGTAAACCACTGAGCGTGTTTATCATTTTGACATCCACCATATCCTATCCTGTGTCCTTCAGTATGTAATATTGCTGCTACGTTTTTAGTGTTAGTTCCAAATCCAGTGGGTGCCCACGGACTATCTGAGACTGGCATTATTCTCAATCCATCTTGAGTCTCTGACATAAAATCTTTACTTTCGCCGTATCTACCGACGGTATTTTGCTTGTTCATCTTTATCTACCTATTGTTTTATAGCTATAATATCTCTCTTGTTAACAATAACTGTACCTTTTTCACCGGTAAGATAAACAAAATTTTCATCATCATTAGTTATCATTCCTCTTCCTACTTTAGTTCTTTCTTCTTCACGCCAAACCACTTTGACTTCTGCGTCTGACAAAAAGGCAGACAACGGTTTATTTTCTTTTTCATCCATAATTACACTTCCCCGTTAGGGTAGGAGCAGCAAACGTGCTGTCCTTATTTATATTAATCGGTTTGTCTATTTAAAGCTTTCTCCGCCCATTTACCCATTTGTACCAGTTCATTAAACGACAATACACCTTTAGCATTGTTGGCTCTCCATGATATTATTTGGAGATTGTCTGTGGTATGGGGTTTGTTATTGTCTTTCCTATCTAGACTTGGTGACATATCATTCCATTGGGAGTGAGCATCAGGGTTGAACTCCCCTCTCACCATAGGTTTACCAAATACAGGACAGAGGTATTCTCCCTGTTTAGTTTTTATCAAGCTATCAAAGAGAGTAAGAAATTCTTTATATCCCTCATCCTCTCTCATATTATCTATACTTCGTTTGTATTTAAGTGTTGTAACTGGTATACCTTCTAACTTAAGATATTCCCTCTGATATATATACAAAGACCACTCTAAGTTTCTGTTATAGTTCTCAGCTCGCATTCTACTCATACACTGTTGTGTTCTGTGCATACGACCTCTTTGAAGCAGAGCACCATGTCTATCTGGATTATTGTAGTGTGCGGGTGATGGTTTATTAAACAGTTCACCGGGCCAACACATTTCATTTCTACATTTATCACAGGAACAAGCATAAAGATTATCTTCTTTACTATAATAAGCATTGCTCATCCCCATTCTTGGTTCGTCTTTATAGGTTATACCTTTCTTTTTTAAATAATGACTTACCATTATATCCACTCTGCTAATGACTTTTGTTTTTTATCTAACATTGTTAATGGTGGTTTTCTTTTTACATAATCTTTATGACCAAACTTTATTAACAAATTACTTACAACATCCCAGTAGTAACGCATATCAATTGCTTCGATTGTAGATATAGATTCTTTTAAAACAAAACCTTCTTTACATCTAGCATAGAAGTAAGTAGTCCCCTCAGTTGGGTTTATACCCATAATCTTACCTTGATTCATTAGGTTAACCATAAGGTCAGTATCTGATTTATAATCATCATACCCTCTGTTCATAGAACGACGCATTATATAATCTTCTAACTTATATTCATCGAAATCATATAAAGAATCTACAAAGTCAGAGGAAACGGTATTATTTAAACAGGCGTCTGATAACCTATCTAATACCTTGTTATAGAATATAGAGCGGCTCTTTGATTTAAATGTGCTTCCATGCTTCGTAACACTACCATCCAAGTTACGCAATATGTAATTACCTACTTGTATCCATACACCCTCTAAGAATTCATCTTTATCCATATCTATATGTTTAGATTCTACGAAGGGTAGGTGGTGTTCAATAAGCTTTTGTAATCGTTTAGTTAACCACTGCTCATCCACATCCACATTAGTATTAATCCCATCTGTATGTACATATACCACAGAATCCTTTCCATACCTAGAACGGATGATGTCGACAGCCGATAGTAGGAGCCAACGGGCAACTGCTGTAATAGTAAGACCGACGCCCATATCGCCGTAAGAAATGTAAGGATTAGCATTGGCACCATAAAATGTATTCACCATTATTTTAAGAGCATCGGACTTGCTCTTATCTTCCTTCGTCTTCCCAGCCTTATAAGGTTTTCGCATCTCTTTAAATAGGTTACACATCTGATATAGGCAACTTTTCTTACTTTGGTCTATCTGAACCATAAGTCTTTTGTTAACCTTATTGTCAGGAACATAGAGGATTCCATCCTTAAACTCTATGTCTGGTGTATAGTCATCATAGCCCACAATTCTTGTCGTATCAGGCCCTAAGTTGAGAGCCATTGCTATAGAAGGATAGTAAGAACTGAAATCAACTTTGTAGTTCTCAGCTTGAAAACCCTTTTGATAAAGCTCTATGTGAGCAGCCTGATAATTACCTTTATCAAACCTAAATATATCTGTATGTCGCTCTTTGTTTCTATCAAGCGCCACTATGCCCTGCTCAAAGAGAGCTCTGCCCTGTAGAATTTTCGTGATATAGCTACTGGGGGCGTTAACATAGGTCGCTAGAGGTACACAGAGAGTCTCTGCTACGTATTGAATTTGTGGGAAGTAGTGGTTATACATAAAGAGTGTGCAGTCTACATCTGATAAGACATACTCTTCGATTTCCTCAAGAGAGTAATCCATTAGAGTCTTGTGTGCAAAGTCGAGCTCAATAGGATTGAGACCGAATGCTTGAGATACTTGTTTAAGACCACGTGGTAAACCTGATAGAGAATAATCTAATCTAGCCCATCGTAATAGGTCTAGAATAACTCTTCCACCAGCACTCATCTTTAATTCACGGCTGTCCTTAGGAGGTTCATACCCCCAGTCAGACCCATCTCGGTTGAGATGTTTTTTATATTGGGTTTCGTTTATTTTATTATACCGAACTCTGTGTAGAATTTGTGGAATATCATAACCCACAAGATTCCACCCCGTAATAATGTCAGGGTCATAGTCCTGTACAAAATTAGCGAAGTCCCATAGTAGTTGCTTGTCATCTTTTTCTACATTATCCCATAAAAACACTTTGCGCTCTCCAGTGGAACATACAATGCCGATTGCTACGATAGGGTATTGTTCACCAAAAGGGAACTTACCATCGGGTGAATGTGTTTCAATATCAAACACAAGGCATTTTACGTCTTTGTCGTTAGGATAGTTTGCAAAGAACTTTGGATGTTCTATACATAGCCTTTCGAGTAACGCTTCTCTACCACCATCAAAGAGTGCGTGGGTAGGGAGGTGGTCCTTACCCGGAGTGTATTCATGTTTCTTTAAGTTGACTGTCTTGTTAGATGCAATCAACTTCTTTGTTTCACCTTGGTCTTCCTCAGTATAGAAATACGGACTGTATGGTGACTCAACAGCCTCCATTTCTCCGTTCCTAAAGAGCTTGACCATTAGCTTATTGTTTTTAAGATTAATTGTGCGTTTGTTTATGCTACCAATTAGAGGGACTTTCATTCTTCCTCATCTGGTGTGACGTTCTTAGCTGGTGGAGAGGTATCAACAGAGACTATCTCCTCTTCAACTTCCCACATAGCAATAAGTTGCACTGCGTCTGCAATAGCTCTACCCCACGCTCTGTGGATTTTAGCTACTGTCTTCATATCATTCTTATCATCAGGGTCTACTTCAGGGTCTGGTTCAAACTGACCTGACATATCAAAGTGATAGTCACTAGCTCCCTTCAGTAAAGAGGCCCACTGTTCTCTCTCATCATTACTATTAATTACTAAGTTATCTAAATCAGACATTAGCTACCTCTATACTCTTCTAGTTGCTCTGGAGACATTCTGTTAAATAGTTTGTCCATGTTGTTAACCATGAGCTCTGATAACTTAATATCATATGCATCACAAAGTCGTGTGAGATACCATAGCACATCACCCATCTCATCTATAATGAGGTCTGTATTGTCTATGCGGTCTCTTATTTCTTTTTTAAATGCACCACCGACTTCACCGGCTTCGTTCATTAAACCTAACATTAGGTATTCTTTTTCCCTTCTCTTGGGGTATCTGGCTGTCTTACGGGTAAACTCCGTATAACTTGCTTCTATTCCTTTTACCATATATTTAACTCCTTTGGTATTCTTGAGATTATATTCTTTCTCTCAGTTGGGAGATACCTGTATACTAAGTCAGCCTTAGCATCACTCTGTATAACCCATGGTTTGACGATAATCAAATCCCTTTCTCTGCACCACATTCTTTTCTTTAGTTTACCACCAATTCGAATCATGCGGGTTTTATTATCTGCACAGAGGGCTTTCATTCTAGAGCCCCCTGACATTTCGATTACAACAGCAAACATTTCATCTCGCTTTGGAAGCCTACTTCTTTTGAAAGTGGTTTCTGATTGCTTCGAATTCTTTGTCACTGTAATCTCCTTCTGCTTTTAATAGAAAAGACTCGTAGTCTTTAATCTTAGAGTCCGCTGATGTTTTAAAAACTTTAGGGTAATCACCCTTGTCGACATCTACCGCTCTCTTTGCTCTCTCACCCAGTTCAACGTTGTCCCCACTAAACGGGTCAACAATCTTGATACTGCTACAACTGCGCCTAATGTATTCGTCAGATACTTCAGACCAGTTTTCTCGTATAAACTTTTTTGTTTCTTCAATTAAATCACCCCAGTCTATTTTAGCTACTGGTTCTGTTATAAGAGGACTTTTGAAATACATCTGTCTTTTACCATCATCCTCCACTTCTAAAAAACCTGTCATCAGTAATGCTGATAACACAGGTCTCAGTTTGGTAAATGGTAAACCAGCAGCCTTTGCTGCCTTCTTCAATTCACCTTCAGACATTTTAACTGTATCACTATCTGCAAAACCAAACTTATCCATTCTAGTCTCAGGGAATAACTTTAATATGTCTGTCCCATGACTTGGCATATGTAAACATTCTTCTACAAATGAATTAAGATATATTCGTAACCCTAACCAATTATGTTTAGGTGAAACCATACCATATGTTACGCCATCTCTCTCTGTTCTTATGATTTCATCAGGATAAAACCTAGCAATAGCATTAATCAACCTAAGTAAGTATTGGACTTTAGACCTTGAAACAGGGAATGCTGATGGTATAGCTTCCATTAAGAAAGGTGCGCAGGGATTCTTCAATACTGTTGCGTCGTCATCATCACGCTCTCTTATAGCTTTGACAAGGTGTGCCTTCAGCTCATCTATCTCTTCGTTAGTCATACTTGATAACTTGGTGGGAGGTAGAGCTGCCTGTAATAGTTTATATTCTACTACCCTCTCAGTTTGTTTTACTGTAGGATTAGTATGCATAATCATACATCTTCGCTCTAACTCAGCATCGAACATAGATGAACCTTTATCATTCTCAACAGCTACAGCCATCAATACATATTTAGGTTCCAACCAATGCACCATAGTAGGTGAGGTTTTAGAAGTTATGTCTGTGCGTTTACGTTTAGCTTCACGACCATCTGCCCACGTCTTTATTATTTCCATAACACCTTCGGGTATCTTCTGTGCTTCTGGTATAGCAACAAAACGAGCTTTGTTGATGTTTTCCATATCATACCACACAGCAGTCTCAGATAAATGTTCTATCGTATGTATCCAATCCTTTGGTAGTAATGCTCCTATGGCCTCCATCAACACTGTTTTGCCGGTTCCACTATAAGCTTTGATACAGAAGTTAGTATCTTCTAAAAGATAAGACAAACTTACTGTCAACGCTAGAGCATCTTCACCGAGTATAGGAAACAAAGTCCCATCAGGTTTCTTTGCATTATGGAAGTAACGCAACAAATCATATACTTCTAATTTCTTTTTCATATCCACCTTGTCCTTGCATTAGCTAAGTTAAGAACGTTGTGCTCACACAGTTTGACTGCATACTTTTTTAGTTCTGTTTCAGAGACAGCAGGAAAATTATCTTTCAAAAGTAAAAACAAATCAATCATAGTCATTGGTTCTCCATCTTTATCTTTTAAGAATCCCACTATCTCTTCGGGAACTGCCCATACATAACTCTGCTCTTCACTTGAATCTAAACTTGGTCTGAACTTTTCAGCAACAAACGGTGTAATTTCAGTTAAGTTTAAATTATATCCATTCACTTCTCTTCCTGACGAGGTCATTACCTTTCCTTTCTTAATTTCAAAAACTTTATCTGTAGGGTTATAGCCATTTTCAATTAAGATGGTAAATGCTCGTTGAGCTAATGTATGAGCACCCACTGTAAGCGTCAAATACTTTACTTTCTTCTCTTCACTAATATATAGACCATAAGTAAATTCATTTATCTTAGGTGTATTGTTTTTACAAAATACACATTCACCTTCCTTTGCCCAACACTTGTTCCTTTTCCTAGTAGTAGGGTTCCAATGCTTGACTCTATGGATAGGTGATATAAATGCGAACTGACCCAAAGCGGTCATTGAATCTTCTAACCATATTCTATCGCTTCGGGGTGACTGCACCCAGTCGTCGTATTCACTCATTCTATTTTTATAATTTTTCCTTTCGCTGGTGCTACCTTTTCTATCTTGACATCAAGAACTCCATTGTTAAAGGTTGCTTTGACTTTGTCGGGGTTCAATTCAAAATCGAAACTCTGACCAAAATCATAGTCTCTGTCCTCAGTTGAAGCTTTGAATGCTACACTTTCGGTATGAACTGATAGTTCTATGTCTTCTTTCTCAACACCGGGAAGGTCAGCTGTAAGAGTGATGCTATCATCCTTCTCTTCAACTGTTCCTACTTTAGGGTGAGTCCGACTATATCGTCTACCATCTGCACCATCTTCAATGTGGCTGAGTAAATCTACCCACATATCCATCATGCGTTCTGCGTTTCTATCTGGGTAGAACATCAGTCCTCCACTGTAGGGGTTGATGCCCCATCTGTTCTTCTCATTAACCTGAAATAAGGTTTGTTACTTCCTTCTTTCCAGTATGTGTTTCTGAACATAACGTATTCATCTCCAGTCTCATTCTTTCCTGAGTAGTAGATGTTTCCGTTTTTGTCTGTGTTCCGGAACAATCCGGCTGCGAGTTCTAAACTAGTTTTTTCTGCCATTCTTTCCTCCTTTTTTATCCATGCATATTACCGTGCATGGCTCCGGTTTTGATATCTATCTCTAATAGTTTTTCACCATATGCTGAGATAAGTTTATCTATTGTTTCATTGAAGAATTCCCTAACATCAATGTTCTCGTTAGGGGCAACCTCCATTTGAAATGAACCGATGCGTAACAGATGTGTCATCTTGTTCTCTCCACCGTATTTTGCTGCCATGAGGTCTCCCATAGCTTTTTCTGATATCACCATGTCGGGGTCAGAAGATGAATCTGTCATCAATAACCTCCAACTTGATTAATATTTTCCTTAGGTTCTTTACCATTCCTTGTGTTTCTCCTATTTTGTTTTCCAAATCATCAAACCGTTGTGACATCTTATCTATTCTAGCTAAGACATCTTCCACGTTCTGAACAAATGGAAACCAATTACTTTCTTCACTATACCTTGCGTTTCTTTGACGTATTTCTTCCGCCCATCTTGTGTGGTGGTTTACTTCCGCCTTTCTGTCTTCTTCTATTGTCATTGTTTTGATTCCTTTTTAGTTGTTTCATGAGTATTTTGTTCTT
>JAAHTH010001050.1_pt1 | contig 25031 bp, 11 predicted proteins | sample 6116091 | NCBI WGS metagenome assembly JAAHTH01 (sample SAMN13939990, study PRJNA603662) | sponge metagenome | isolation source: marine sponge | host: Mycale hentscheli | place: New Zealand | collected 2006
AGGGAGGTCTTGCGGCCTCCCTTTTTGGTTACAGGAACTTTGGGTATGGTGCCCATTTTTTTTGTTCCTCAAAATTTAAAACAAACGCCATTTTTACACTTAGACTTATTTTTAGTAGGATGAAGACCAGTACTTTTACCTTTTCTAGCTCTACGCTCAGCTCTTCTTTTTTGTCTATCAATCTTATCGTATAATGGACTACCTTCTTTCCTTAAAGCAGCTATAGGATTTTTAGCTGCCATTGTTTTCATAAATATACTCATAACTTGTTTTTTATATTAACATTTCCATCTACGTCTAGCAGCTAAGCCTCTTTTACCTTTCCAGCCTTTTGATCTAGCACAAAATGATTTTCTTCTTTTAGCAGCTTTACTACCTTTTTTAACTTTACCCGTAACAGCAGTTTTAAGCTTACTGCCTGGGTTTTTCTTTCTATAAGCTTTAACTCCCTTAGAGGTCATTCCAGCACCTTCCTTGGTTGTTCTAAAATTACGTCCCTTACCTTTTGTAGTCTTACGTAATCTTTTACTTTTCTTTTTCTTATATCTTTTTTCTAAAGGACTATCACTGGTCTCTTCATTAAGTAATATAGCTGGGTTTACAGAAGCTAATTGAGCAATAGGATTTTTAGAACTAAATCTTTTACTAAAACTCATTTTTTCCTCCTTTTCTTTTTTCTTTTAGGTATTTTTTCACAACTACCATCTGAATAAGCTTTTTTACCTTTAACAGCTCTATATCCTTTCCAACATCTTTTTTCTAAAGGATTTTTACTTTTTGAAAATTCCATAATTTATTTTTTCTTGTTATACATTTGAGCGTCTATTTCTCGACACCAATCTCTTAGTTCTTCAACATCTTTTTCAAGTCTGTTTATATGATCTGTATGCCAGTCTTGTTTTAGATCATACTCTATACGATCTATTACAGCTTCAGGTAAAGCTTTAGCTTCTGATATATCATCTTGTAATGTATAATACATTCCTACAAAAGACGATGTTATTACAATTATACTTATAATTGTTTTTAAATCTAATTTAAATTCTGTTGATTCGCTTATTTTCATTTTTATTTTTAAAAACTTGGTGATTTAAAATTACTGCCTCCAAAATTAGATCCTCCGAACTTATTGTTAGCTTTTGATTGTTTTATCTTTTTAATTGCTTTTTCATAATTTTGTGGTATTCCCTGTGATTTTCCTATATCACCTTCAATTTCTAAAGAATACTTACTCCAACCCATACCTAGTGCTATTTTTTGTACAACAGTAGTTCTTTCATCCATTATTAACTGCATATCTTCTATAGTTCTTAGCATGTACTCAGGAGCTGCAAAGTTAGTAATAGCTGTAACTGTTTTAAAACCAGCTTCTAAATTATTACCCTCCAAGAAACCTTCTTTTTTCTTAATACCTCTTTCAGCCGCATAACCTGCTGATTGAAGCTTGCTAATCTTCATATCTATAGAAGTAGCGAACTGTAAAACTTCTTCTCCAGCATCACCTAAACTCTTATTCCAGTTTACTTTTTTACCTTCAGGAGTTCTTTCTAAAGCCTCATTTGCTTTTTCACCTATAGCGTACATTGTAGTTACAACCTTACCTGTGATACCTGTACCGTTAACTAAGTTTTCTAAAGTAGCATATAATGCTTCTATACTTTTCTTTTTAGTTTCAGCAGCTTTAACATCAGCCGGTATCTCATCGTCCATCAACAACCACAACAAAGCGTCTTTAGCCATAGCGAAAAGCATAGGTTGTATAGCTACGTAGTTAGCTAATTGAAAAACGTCTTTCTTACTACCTCTACCAGATTTTATATTCTCTGCAGCTTCAACAATTCTATTATTGTAAAGCATTGTTGTGTTTAAAAAGTTTAGTATAGCTCTAGAATAACCTTGAACCTGTTGTTGTGATAAGTTTTTTTGGTCATAAGACTGCTGATTACTTTCTGAAATAGATCTAAAATCTACAAATGCTTTTTCATAAGCTTCTTCAGGACTATACCCTTGTTTTTCATAAGTCTTTTGCCTATTAACTATAAGTGTACTTCCTCCTGTTGCTATAGCGAAAGCATCCATAGCAGAAGTAATACTGAAACCAAGATCCATTGCTGCTTTTAAAAACTTTTTAGGATATTGCAATATATTAGTTGTAGAAATTAATTCTTGTAAGCTCTTGTATCTGTCATCGAAGTTCTTTAAACCTTTAGCAAATTCACCCTCTGCAACACCCATTTCCCTATTTTTAATTCTATTTTTAACGTAATCACTTTTTAAAGTTTTTACAACTTGTTTATAGAATTTAGGTTGAGCTACCATACTGGTCATTTTCAGTATATTGTTGTCAGAAGAATTAGCATAATTAAGCATAGATAACATCTGTAAAGCACCTGACTTTCTATTTAAGAACAATGCTGCGGCTGAAGCTCCATTTAACCACGTTATCATTTTCTTAGCGATAGGATCTTTAATAGTTGAATCACTTTTACCAGTAGTCATTCTTTCTAAAGTACTATCCATAGCTGATCTCCATTTAGGTCCTAGATTAGCTTCCATTTCCGCTAATCTATCCTCGCTAAATAATAGTCTTTTATTTTCTTCCCATTGAGTTAAAGCTTGCTCTCTACCTTTAGTATCTATAGTTATGTCTAAATCTTTACCTAAAGAACCTCCTTCTGCGCTTCTCCAAAACTCATTTGGATCTGCCATCTTATCTACTTTGTTTAAGTTTTGTGTCCACAACTTGAAAAGATTAAGATCTGGATCATTCTTTATATACTCTTGAGCTTCTTTCATTGTTTCTTTAGAAACACCTGGCACGTCAGAACCCTGCTCATTCCATATGTTCATTCTTACAATTTCTTCTCTAGTATATCCTTTAAAAGCTTCTTTATTTAAACCTAAATCTTTATGTTGTTTTCTTAAAGCTGTATAGTCATTACTCATTGAAACTCTCATCGAGGCTAAATCAAGCATAGCTTTATCATATGGCTCGTAAAAATACTTATCATAAAACGCCATAGAGTTTTTACCACTTTGACCAGTGCCGTATAACTTAGAAGTTAAATTTATAGCGTGCCTAGCACTATAAGGCGTTACCTTAAATGTGTTTTTATTCTTACCAGCTACTCTACCTTCTTGACTTGAAACACCTTTAGCTCTATCTTTACCGAAAGTATTATCTAATAATCTCTCTTGCTCTTTAACTATTTCCCAACCAATAGCTGGTGTTTCATAAGTATTAGTTCCACTCGCATCTACAGTACTAGTAATAGGTGGTTTAGCCCAAGGATCAACATCTCCTTTTTCATTTACCCAAGTTCCTCTACCAACAACCCATGGGCATTGATCAACAACGTACTTAAAAGCATCCATGTTGTCCCACTTATCATCAGACATATGAAGCTCGTTATCTCCTGCTTCTATTCTTTCACAGTATACTAACATTTTACCTTCGTCACCACCACAACACTTAATGTTTTCTATAGGTATTTCTAAACCAGCATCTTTAAAAGCTTTATAAATAGACTCTTCAGCACCAAATCTAGCAGTAACTATGAACACTTGATCTGCTTTACCATCTTCAATTAACCTTTTAAACTCTTCATACTTAGGACCAGGTAACCAGTCTTTTAATTCGGTAAATTCAGAGTAATCAAACTCAGCGCCTCTAGCTTGAAGATCTTTGTATTGCTTCATGTATTCTTCGTTGTTCAAACGTAGTTCAGTTCCATCAGGTAATCTAGCTATAGTTCTTTCACCAGACTTACCAACAAGAACACCATCCATGTCATACATATAAGCAGGTCTTACTTCATCTTCAGGTCTATTTAATTTGTCTCTAGTGTTATCTAGTAATTCTGCTGTACGCTTCTGGCCAGTAGTACCATCTACAGCGCTATCTCTAACTACTTTTTTAAGAGGTTCAGGAGCTGACTCAGTGTTTTGCTTTTCAGCATTATCATATTCCTTATAATTTCTTACTTGATCTTCTATAAATTCTGTAGCTAAATCTTTACCACTAGGATCTATAACTGCCTCTGAAAGAATTAGCTTACTTTGATCATTCATTCTGTTTAGAACTTGTCTCTCTGTTAAACCAGTTCTATCTATAACTTTGTCTATTACTTCTTCTTTAATAGTCTTAGTATAATTACTATCTATTGTATAAACACTTTCAAACTCTGAGCCTATATCCATTAGCGCAGACTTGTCCCTGTTTAATTTTAAAGACTTACCTCCTGGAGTAAACTGAGAATCTAGTTCGTCTAATCTATTTCTTCTAGCATAAACTGCAGCTGCAGGTGTTTCATTATTTTCACCACTAATTAAGTTTTCCATGGTTTCTAATCCTGACTCTAACTGAGGTTTAGCATGTTCAACTTTAGTCTTCTCACTCATGTTACGCTTAGAGTTAGTACCTTTAGTTGGTCCTTCCATAAAAGCATCACCAAAAAATTCTTTATAAGAATAATTTATAGACTCATTATTTTGTGATTTTCTCTCAGGTATTACTATCTTATATTCATTTCCGTTCTTCTTGAATATAAAATGTTCTTGAGGTTGAGTTGTTGTTGGTATTTCCACTGCAACTGTAGGTGCTAATTTTCTTTTACCATCCTTTATACTAGTATCAGCTTGATTTTTAGTTGCTAAATATTCTAATCTTCTTTTATATTCAACTTCACTTTTTTTCTTGCCTTCTTCTAAAAACAGTCTTTCACTTTCAGCTAAAGCTTTTTCAGTAGCTACTTTATTATCTTGAGTCTTTTTATCAAAGTTTTTTCTAGCTAATTCTTGCCTTGCTTCAAACGATTGTAATTTAGGATCTATTATTTTAACAGGATGTTTCTTGCCATCAACACCTTCTATTTGTACTTTTTTAGTACCATATATAATTTGATCAGCTTTAGCTGCGTCAGAAGAAGATCCTTTAACTTTTCTAACACCATCCCAATGCGATGTTCCACCTGATCCAACATGTTCAGTTCCATAAACTTGTTGAGTCGTTTCAATCCTTTCAAGAGGTTCACCTGTTTTTAAGTTTGTTAAACCTTGAACTCCATATCCTCCATAAGTTGCTTGACCACTATAAGCATCTAAATCACCACCACTAACTATTTTAGCATCATTAGGTAAAAACTTTTGAAATTCATAAGCCATTTTTCTTTCTTCATTCAGCTTATCAACATCTATTGTTCTATTCTTCTTATTATACTTATAAGTAGGTGTAGAAACTTCTACTAACTTTTCCACAAACTCCTTATCAACATTGTGTTTTTCACCAATATCACGAAGACCTTTTTTAAAGTTTTTTATTTCATCTTTTTCATTTAAGTCCGCTTGCTTTCTTAACTCTAAATCAACTATATCTTCAATGGTTTTATTATTTATACCATTAGTTTGGTTTTCTTTCCACTGTTCGTAAGTGTCATTACCTATAGATTCTTTTCTACTATCAGCCCATGTTTGAAACTCTCTAGGTTCTATACCTTGGTTTTCTAATTCTAAGAATATATCCTCTGCCACCTGATCTGTAACTTCTTCATACTCCCTAGATGAAGCATCTATATCAACTTCGTACTCAATATCATAAGCTCTTAAAGTAGTACCAGCGTTAGCTAAAGCTTTTTGATTCTCTGCGTTTCTTTGTATTTCTTTAATCTTTTCTGGATTAGTTTCAGTTCTAGATGATATATCCTCTACTGCGATAACTTTATTAACAGTCTCTCCACTAGGCAACTCAACAGTATAAACACCTTGATTATCTATAGCTTGATTAAGAAATTGTTTTTGTTTATTTAAAGCTATTAACTCAGCTAATTTTAATCTTCTTTGAGATGTTTTATTACTTTTTTGCTGATTAGTATATTCTAAACCTGTTTTAGGATTTGTGGCGTAATCCCCCTCAAAAGTCATAAAATCTATAAAATCTTTTTGAGTAGGTATTTTAGTTATATAAACAAAATCTTCTTTACCTTTTTTCACTTGAACTCTTTTACCTGTACTTTCGTAAAATATATTCCAGTTTCTAAGTCTCAACCAATCATTCTCATTCTCAACTAAATCAACTAAGTCTGGATATATATCTAATAAGCTTTCAGTATATTTTTCACCAGTTCCTAACTCCTTAGCAATAGGACCTGAATTGTTCATAGCTGCTTTCTTCATATCTTTGTAGTCACCACCTGCTCTAACTACATCAGCTGTTGTTTCTTGTATAGCAAAATCTTGTTCAGGTGTTATGTACTCGTCTAATATATCAGTCTTTTGTTTTACTAGCTCAGTTTGTTTAGTTTCACTAGCGCCTCCATACTCCGAAGCATCTTCAGTAAATTCAAATTTATGTTGTAATTTTTTTAGTATATCTGGAAACTTTATAGTTAAATCACGTATAAAAGCACCGAAAGGAGCTCCATTAGGATCCCATCTTTGTGTAAATTTTAAGACTTCAAAATCAACTTCTGCTCTAAATTCATCGATTAAAGCTTGTTTGTCCTTTTGCGCCATGTCTTGAGTGGTAGGATGATTTTGTATAAACAATCTACCTTTTTCTTTTATACCAATTTGACCTTTACCATCAGCTCCTCTAGTTCCACTGATAATTTTATTTTTTTGAATTTGACCCCACGCTTCTTCCTGAGTCATAGATCCATCTCCTTTACCTTGCAAAGTTAAAACAGCTTGGTCGTTTTTATCAGATATAGTTAAGTTCTTTTGGTTTTTATTTATTCTATCTTGAAGCTTTTTAATTTCTTTATCAAAAAAATCTTTTTGATCAGGATATAATCTAGCATCTGCTTTTAGTTCTAAAATAGCTGTTTTATCCTGCTCTATAGATTTAAGTATTTCTATTTTAGCAGCTGCATCTATATCAGCGGTGACATCATAACCAGTGGACGATGCTGTAGTAATTTGAGAAGTAGTAGGTTTCTTTACGGTTTGTGATATATCACCATAACTTCCACCTTCCATGAAGTTTTTAGTGTGGTTTTTAATTATTTCTTTATATCTTTCAACGGTAAGATCTACTTCGCCACTACCTTTTAAGTTATGAGTGTCATTAATTAAATCTTCAAACGTTTCCATTTGCTGTTCTAATTCAATATCGTCAATCTTAATATCTCCTTTAACTATAGCTTCTACGTAATAATTAAACCACTCTAGTGTAGATTTATTTTTCTTATAAGAAGGATGTTTTCTTAAACCAACGTCTAATATTTTTTCTTTTTGAGCATCAGTAAAAGTATCTATAAACTTATCTACAAATTGTTTTTCCTTAGCTTCATTGCCTTTTATGCCTAAATTTTCTAATAAATGATTTGTAAATTGGTGCTCATCCTCATGTGGACCTTTACCAGTTTCAAACTCTTGCTTGATTAATTCAGCATCTGCTAATAGAATAACTTTTTCAACCTCTTCACCATTTGGTAGCTTTTCTTTTACTTTAATATTTAAAGCCTCATAAACAGTACCTTTGTCCATGTTTTCAACTATCTTATTATACTGCTTTTCATCTATTGTTTTATTATCTTTTAGTTCTTCTAGCTTATTTCTAAACTCTTGTTGACCTTTAACAGTAAATGATTCACCTACACCTTTTTCATTTCTGTTTTCAATAGTACGCTTTAAATTTTGAGAGGCTTTATCTTCAGCTTTAATTTTAGCTTCTTTGATTATAGCATCTTCTTTCAGCTTAAGTTCTTCTATTTCAACTTTAATTCTTTTTTGAACATCTTTTGAATCTATTCTTGTAGATTTTTCATAAATTCTTAACTGAGCTTCTCTTTTTAATATTTCAGTAGTATTATCTATATATTTTTTACCTTCTGGAGTACTAAAATCTATAGCGTTTTGTCTACCTTTAGCCATTATATAGTTAGACACCTCAGTATAATTAGAGTATATATCTATAACTTCAGGATCAACACCGGCGTCTTCTAGTATTTTTTTAACTACACTTTTAGATCTTATTTCGTTTAAAGTTCTTACAGTTTTAGAATTTAATGGAGCTCCAGACTTAGCTGATTGAATTACTAGGTTTATATCTTTATCTGTAACATCACCACCTTTATCTTTAGCTACTATTGTTTTGAAGTTTTCATATTCAAAATCTAATAAAAGAGATTGCTTAGCATCATGTACTTTAACTAGTTCTCTTAAAGAGTTTAAACCATTTTCTTTACCTTGATTTTTGCTAAATAATTTAAGATTATTTATTGCTTCTTTTTGTGCTTTAGTACCACCACCACCGATTTGTTGTTCAGCAATAGTTATTAACTCACTTATACTATTAGCTTTAGCAAGCTTTCCATTAGTAATACCTAATGTTTTTAAGTTGATTAAAAAACCTTCACCAACACCAATTTTTTTATACTGTTCTTTAGCTGCTCTATTTATCTTGTTTTGATAATCACCTACTAAACTTTCTTTACTGGTGTTTAAATCTTTGATAGATTTATTTAAGTTTTGCTTATATCTTCTAGAACCAGTTACAGCATTAACTTCTCTTACTACGTCGTTAAAAGTATTTCTAGCTATTTTAATAGGCACTGCGTTTTTAGTTACAAAACACAATGCTGCTTTTTCTGCAAACGCCTCAGGATCTAATATATGACCAACAAAAGTTTTAAAATCATAATCTTGATCTGGATTCTGAGGATTAGGTGCGCCAGAAACTACATCCCATAATCCAACAGGCACCTCACCAGCCGTCATTACAGCAGCACCTGTTATAGGTTTACCTACTGCATCTTTAACTAGTCGTTGCGCGGAACCAGGCACGTAAGCCATTAAGTTCATTAATTTATCTACTTTTCCACTTTCTAAAAGTTTAAGCATAGATTTATCTAAACCAATACCAGCAACTGGAGCAAAAGCAAATAGTAAAGACATAGGGTCCGCATCATAAGCCCCACCAAAAGCGACATTTCTAGCTTTTAATATAGCTAATTCTTCAATGAATGCTACCATATACTTTTCAGTAAATCTACCTACTCTACCAGTACCAAATAATAAATTATTAAATAAACTCCCCGCACCTTTAATACGCTTTAATAAACCAGCCCCACCTAACATACCTCTAGTAATAGCCATTTCAGCTATAATAGCTAAAAAACCAGGAGTACCATATCCTACTTTATTTAAAAAAGTTTTATTATAAACGGCGTCAATTTCATCTTGACTAAACTCCGTATCAGGAAAGTTCTCTTTAACCCAATCAAAAAATACAGCTCTCTTATCCATTTTAGACATAGAAGGATTAGCAAATTGCTCACTAGCGCCTTCTTTTACACCATCAAAAAAGTTATCATCTTCAAGATTTAATGGATTAAAGTTGAGTAAATAAGCTTGAGACAGCACATCAAACTCATTTGATTTTTTATTAAGTAAGTCTACAATTATTTGAAGTCTTGGTGAACCTTCTATCTCTTTAGGTAAGTATGTTAACTTTCCATCTTCAACAGCTTGTAATAGCTTTCTTAAATCAACGTCATCTAAATATCCACCTGGTCTATTTTCAAGTTCTGCAAATCCTACTTGACCAGTAAAAATAGTTTCAAAAAAGTTAGAAAGAGCAGATCCTGCAGAAACATCTTTTCTATATGTATCTAAATTATCATACAATTGTTTTGCTAAGTAGACTATTTCAAACTCTTTATTAGCCATTTCTTCCATAATAGCATTAGAACCGCTAGGAATAATACCACTAGTCTGTAATATATCTATATTTTCAGCGTTAACAAAGTCATTACTTAAATCACTATCTAAAAAACTTTCTAAATAATCATCACCTTTTTTAAACTTTAATACTTCTTTAGTTTCAGGATTTACAAACAACTCAAAATCTAAACCTAGCGTTGTTTTAAAATCTAATCCTGCGCCTTCTAAATTGGTTTTATGTATATCTAATACTTGAGGTCTTATACTTTCGCCAACTATTTGAACTATTTTTTTAGATGGATGTCTTTTATTCCAAGCTTCTATTTCTTCATCAGTACCATCTAACAGGCCTAATAACTCGTCGGTTTCTTCTATTAATCCCTCATTGGCTTTAGCTCCAGTTTCTGTTCCACCCCACCAGTTATCGTCAACCTCAATTGATTGAGCCATTATTTTTCTAACTTGTTTATACTGCGTTGCGCCTGGATCTATTGAGGATTCGTCTCCTTTTGCAGCAATCGACTCTAAATCCTTCATTCTTAACTCAGCTGCATTAGCCATTATTGCATCACTTATAAACTGGTAGTTTTCACCTGTAGATATATTATCTGTATAAGCCTTTGCTAAAGCTTGTCTTCTACCTATAACAGCAGATCTAAACGATTGTTGCCAATCTGGAGAACTTACGCCGAACTCTTCACTAGCTAAAATATTATTATAAGTAAAACCACCAGGCATAGATTCTATTTCTTCTGAAATAACCTGGTTTCCCTTTACAAATTTAACAGCTTCTTGTATAATTAAATCATATTCTTTAGTAACATCACTTATGTTAATACCTAGCAATTCACCGTCGTTACTTTTCATCAATCCATACAGGTCTTGAGCTTGTGCGGTAAGATTACCAAAATCTCTTGGTTTACCACCACTTAAGGCACTTTCTGTATATTCTTCCCCTTCTAATGGATCATCTGTTGCTATTCTTACAAAAAGATTAACACCTTCTTCGCTTAACATAAGATCAGTTCCTACAACATCGTTGTATTCTTGAAAAGTTGCTTTTTGTTTTTTATACTTTTCAATTTGCTCTTTTTGTATTTTAGCTTCTTTAATTCTTTGTTGTTCTGCAAGGTCTTGTAATACGGCTGGTGGAGCGGAATTTATTATTTCTTGTAACGCTTCGTTTGATTCTTGAATTTCAACTTGATCACTAGCTTCTTGAGTTACTATAACACCTTGTCTACCTGCTCCCATGTAATCAGAAACAGCAGGTTCTGCTTCAAATTGTTTAAGATCAAATGGATCTTTTATAGTTTTAGGTTCAAATGGTTCGTATAATTCTAACTCTAAAGGTCTACCATCAGTTCCTATTATAGTTTTAGTTTTTCGTGATCCCGAAGAACCATCTTCCTGCTTGGATGCCGAAGAGTCTGGCGCTGCAGCTGCATCCTCTGTCTGAGCACCGTTTGACTTTCCCGACTTTTCTTTTTTGTCATCTCCTTTTTTGTCATCACCTTTTTTGTCATCACCAGGTCCACCTTCTAAAAGTTCTGCTCCTGTTAAGGATACATATTCTTTTAAATCCATGTCTGAATCACTAGCAAATTCTTTTACTTGTTCTGTACTGAATTCTTCTCCAGCTATACTATATTTTTCTTTACTCATTATATAATATTATTTGTTACTTTATATAAAAACTATTTCCTATTTTAACAACTTTCTGACTACCGGTTGCAGCGGCTTGTGCATCAGCTTTATTACTATAAGCTTTACCTAAATTCGTTTGCTTAGAACCACCACTAGTAGTAGCGCTACCACTTCCGCCCATGTTAGCACCTGTCATTAAATCGTCTCTTTCTTTATTAGATAAGAAATCTAAGTTTTTATATATTAATTTTTCTAATGCTTGAGAATCATAATTATTAGAATCAATAATCTTTTTAGCTCTAGCACCACTAGTTTCCCATAAATCATCGCCACTGATTTGGTCCATACCTGTCTTCTGTGGCATAATAGTTTGACTGCTAGCTTGTCCATTAGCTGTCCAAGTAGCTCTATCACCTGGTTTTTGAGTTAATTTACCTGCAGCAAAAGCTATTATATCGTCATCGCTCATTTGACCAGGTTGCAATTTGTCAGTTGCTATTTGAGCTAAAGCTTTGTATTCGTTTATAACCTCAGTTCTTAAATCTCTACCAATTTGATAAGTTTTACCTGATCCACTAGCTGTAGATGAAGACTGCAATATAGGCATTAATACATCTGCTGCTATATAAGCATCACCCCTTGAATCTTTTTGAGTAATTATACCTTCTACTAACTCGTGTATTTGATTAGGCTTCATTTTACCTCCTTTGATAACGTCAAACAGCGGTGTTTTAACACCGTTAATATCAGTCTTAATACTTTTAGTTAGTTCGTTACCTTTTATACCAAGATCATTAAAGCTCATGTTTAGACCATTGTTTCTATAGTTGTCTAATCTTTTTTGCTTATCTCCAGCTTTTACGTTCTTAATTTTATTAATAATCTTATCATCTTTAGCGTTGTCTGATATAACCTTATCTGCTAGCAACTCTGCATAAGCGTCTCTCATACCTTGGTTATTCTCATCAAAAATACTCCAATCTTCTTGTTGAGCAACAGGAAGACTAAGTGAAGTGTTTCTTGATTCGCCTTGTAGCATTTGCCACATGTTCTGTCTAGAATTACGATTGTCTGGTAAAAAAGTATCTAAGTCATTAACTATCTTATCCCTAATCCTTTCGTTGCTTTGCTCATAGCTTATTATAGTCTCAGTATTTATTTTACCGTTTTGTGTAAATATTCTTTCTGCTTTATCTCTAAGATCTTGATAAGCAGCTTTACCACCTGTTAAAGCAAAAGCATCTTTAGCACCTTTATTAAAATCTTCTCTACTAGTTACGTTTATTAAGTCATAACCTTGAGAAGTTTTATCTTGATACTGAGCAAAGTTTAATGTTATATTTTCTTTATAGTCTGGGTCACCTGGTTGCAGATAGTAAGTTACAGGATTGTTAGGGTCATTTGTTATTACAAATTGCTCATTGTCTGGATGTGGCATTGTTAAACCGACTGCACCACCTTTATCACCTGTTGAAAATTCTATACCAGCACCTTTTTTGTTAACAAAAGTATCCATTAATATCCACCAATCATTTTCAGCTGAATCATTTGATTTTATCCTAGCACCAGAAACACCTGACTTAAGCGGAGAAGAAGTTACTAGACCACCACCTGATCCTTGTGGCATGTTGTAAGAGTTTTTAAACGATGCTACTTCTCTTTCAAGTAATTGCATAGCATTATTAGATAGGTCTGTATAAGACTCTATTCTACCTACCATTTCGTTCCAATCGTTACTTTCATAAGGTAAGGTCATTAATTCGTCTATAAGATCATTAGTAAAACCTTTAAACTTATCAGGAAATGCTTTTATCTTTGGTTGATCTAAAGAGTTTAATCCAGATCTTAATTTTTCCGCATCTTTGTTTTGTCGTTGTTCTCTTTTTGCTTTTTCAGCAGCGGCTTTAGCAGCGGCAGCAGCAGCGGTTGCATTAGCTTTTTTAGTATTAGCTACATTTGTAGCCAATTGTTTTGCACCTCTGTTTAAACCTTCTCTAGCAGCGCTAAAAGGATCATTCTTTATTATCTCTGGTTTAGTATATGTACCCATTTTCTATATTTTATTAACCTAACATACCAGCAAGATTACCAACTGTATCACCTAACGCGCCAAACATAGCTGCTTGTTGCGCGGCTGCATTAGCTCTTTCTTGATCCATAAGTGCTTGTGTTCTATCTAACTTTTGTAAATCTCTTTTGTCTTGTTCAGCATACATAAATTGTCTACCAGCAACATCTGCTTGTTGTATTCTTTGAGCTTCAGCCATTTTAGCTTGTTGTAACGTAGCTTCACCTTGCGCTCTCAGTTTTTCATTATTAACTTCTTGTTGTTCTATAGTAGCTGATACACCTTTCTTACTTCTTAAAGCTGCTTGAGCTAACGCTGTAGCGCCACCTGCACCTTGTCCAAGCGCTCTCATAGTATCTAAAGTATTAGCTAAGGCTATATCTGCCTCTTCTGTTTGCATTTTAGCCGCTTGAGTAGCCACACTTAATCCATCATACGGATTAGTTAAGCTACCACTTAAATTAGTTACGTTAGCATATGGGTTTGATATTGCAACACGTTGAGACTCTAGTTTAGCTATATCTGTTTCAAATTGCTTCACTTTACCTCTACTTTTTTCATATTCGTTTTGAGCTAAATAAGCTGTAGCTAATCCGCCAAAACCTACTAATGCTGCTCCAAATGCTTGTCCGTCTGCCATAATATTTATTTTTTATTGTGATGATAATTGATAAACGCTACCTACTGCAAATAACTCTTTAGGTCCAAATGGATTTGTATCGCTATCAGTAGACATTTTAACAGTTGCAAAGTAACCTTTTATACCGCTTGTTCTGTTATTTCTACCATCGTAACCTGTTTCAAATATAACTTCTCCAGGTCTTTGTTCAGAATTATTAACTAAGTTTGCTACGTATTTATTTTCTTTTAGTGCGAAGCCAGAGTTGCCAAAATCTCCATCAGCATCTGTATAAGCTCCCATTGTGTTTGATCTAACTTTTGTAGTTGAATCTCTAAGTTGAACCCAACTACCAACAGTGTTTGCATTCCAGTTCTGACCAGCATTACTCTGTGGTATAACTTGATAACCTTGATAACCACTTACAGCTGTATCCATTTCCCAACCATTACTACCTTCATAGTTTATAGTTAAAAAGTTTTTGCTAATACTAGGGCTTGGGTTAAATATAAAAGTTATAGAAGCTTCTGATTGAACACCATAATAAGTTTGATAATTGTTTTGATTTTCTATGTTAGAATAATGAAGATAAGTATTGCCTTTGTTAAAAGAATAAAAACCATCTTTCAAACTTCCCATAAACGTAGGATTATAAGTGTAAAAACTTACCCACCCATTTATTGCATCGTCAAATGATAATGTACTATAACCAATACTAGGAGGTATTAAAACACCAGACTCTTCATAGTTTTGGTTAGGTAAAGGAAAGTAATTAGGAGTAGATTGTAGAGAAACTGTATAACATTTGTTATGTATATCCCAACCACCAACTAGTCTAGGTAAACAATCGTTTACAAATATAATAGTATCACCTACGCTGTTTATATTTATGCTTTTAGAAGTCTCTATATTCCAACCATTAACTACACTAGAGTTAGGTGAAACACCTATAACGTAACAGCCACTAACAGTTGTTATTCCACCTGAAGAATCCTGTACAGAAACTAAAGAACCTAAAATAGGTACTGTTGAGTTGTTTGTTGCTGAGATTTCAAACTCTTTAACAGTGCCTGTTATATTTACAGCTGAAGCTGTAGTTGTAAAATTAACTGCTCCATCAGATATTCTTGCTAATTCATCTCTAAAGTAATCAGACATACCATAAGACGATATTTCAGTCATACCATCTCTAGATAACCTTAAAACACATCCTCTGTCCTTGTCTATAAAGTACTTTCTAAAACCATACAGAGCAAACGACTCTGGATTTCTACTAATACCATATTCACCAACGTAAGGAGTTATTTGACCTATAACTAGAGGAGATGTAGTAACAGTACCAGCTCCTTCTGCTGAATAAATAGCGTCTTTATCTATAAGCGCTCTACTTACTTTATTCTCTTGAAATAATAGTAAATTACTATCTTCTGCATATAGTTTTTGTAATGATCCATAATGAGGATCTGCTGTTTTTGTTATCTCAGAACCTGTTGGAAATTGATTGGTTTCATTAACATTTGTCTTACCATTAAATATACCTGAATATATCATAGAACTAGGTCTATGAAAAGTCACAGGCATTTCTTCTGTTATATACGCTTTAACACCTAAGTCTACTATAGCGTTATTAAAACCACCTCTTATTCTAGACTCTTCAATAAACCAACATCTACCTTCTTGTTGTTTGCCATAATCAATATCTTCTTGAGTTACACCAGGTTCTATTACAGTAGGTATAGGATAAAAACCTAAACCAAAACCACCTGCTATAGAGGTGTTAGTACCACATACATTGGCTCCAGCCGGATCACTACCTGGCCATATAGGTTGAAAAGAAGTTTCGTCTTGAGGTGTTAACCCATTTGGCTGTGCCGCTCCTTGGCTACCCCATTCTTTTCCATTGTCTACTATTTTCTTTAACCAAAATGTGTTAAAATATTCTACTTCTATAACTGCTGGCATAAATATATAATTACTTGTTTTAAATAAATATTACTGAACATTAGGACCAGTTGTCCAATCTGATAGCTCGTCATACCAACTTGGCTGTGTAGTGTATACATCTAAATATGACGTTGGAATTGGTCTTGTTAAAAAGTTTCCAGTATTAGCTTCTATTTCTACAGCCCAAGTATGGTAAACACCACCTACACTATCACTACTACCTCGTCTAGGACCCATTGCTCTTTCGTCTCCATAAGGAACGCCTGCTGCTTCTGGAAACAACCAATCACCTATAGGAAATACTTGATTAGCAGCTGGTATAGTATTATCATTATACGATACATATCTTTTAGTAAAAGCAAACCATCCATTTTGGCTACCTCCAGTAAACTTAGAATATATGTAGTCATTACCGGCTTTAACTCTAGTGTAAAAATTACTAACATATCTAAATACAGGTTCTTTAGCGAATAAATATTGGTAGTTATTATTAGCTGGATCCCAAACACCATTTACAATATCTACAGCTGTTAATCTATTAGATTGTTCATTTATAGCAACTGTATAAGCGTACCAAACATAACTAGAATCTTGGCTATTTTTAGGAAATCTAAAGTTCTGTTGCTGAGCAATACCATTGTAAGCTGGTTTTTGATCAAACTTTGGAGAAGGAGATTGCTTACCCCAAATTCTATTATCTGGTCTTTTATTATATAAGTCATGCACTTGTACACAAACACCTGGGCCTATTGATCTTGCAAACGTTCCAGCTGCTCCTCCACCACCAGATCTTATAGTAGTAGTCATATATGGTCTAGCTCCGTTATAACTTGGTCCAAAATTAGAATTAGCACCTGGATCTGGTTTCAAACCTTGTCTTAAATTGTCAAATACAAATCTATAATCCCCAGCTTTATTTACTGCGAAACAAACTTCTGCATAAGCTTGATTATTTCCTGGACTAGCATTGTTATAATTTCTTAATGCTAACCCTTGAGGAAAGTTTCCACCAGCGTCTTGTTTTAAGTAAAAGTTTTGATCTTGCATTATTATGCTTTTTCCATTGCCCTTATCTTTAACAGTTCCATTACCGTTATTTTGAAAATATATACTTGGAATGCACATGCCTTGATTATCACCTGCCACTGGTTCACTACCATTATCTTTCTTGTTATAAGGTATAGTTGTAGTACCATTTCTAACTTGACTATTATTAAAAGCTCCTCTATAAAATAGACAAGATCCATAACCATAGAAGTTAGCTTCATCTGACAACGTGTCCCATATACCTGTTTGTAATGGTTGATTGTTAATGTCTGTAGCTGTTTCCCATGCTGATGTAGAATTTGGTCTATATTGTATTAAGAAATTTCCAAACATAACACCTTCTTGTACGCATGTAGTACCTCCTGTTGCATTTATAGTTCTTCCATTTCCTGTTGCAAAATCAGAATTTGAATCAAAATTAAAATGATCTATTACTATTCTTATTAAAGCCGTACCTTCTTCAAGACCATCTTGGTTGCCACATTGGACATTTATTCTATTTCTAAAAGATATTTTAGACATGTTACCATGGCTTTTCCAATTGTTCAACGTAGCAAAACCCCAGTTGTTAACTCCCCAAGCATTATTCCAAGCTACAGCTAAACCAGTAACCTTGGCATCTCGATCATTTCCTACTATTTCGTTCCACTTTTTATTTCTTCTGTTGGTACTACCATTCTTAAATGATCCAGGTCTTGCGCCTCTAGCTAACCTCCAACAATTACCGTTGTCATCATCTTCACTGCTTCCATCTTCCCAATTATCATTGCTTTCATCCGCTTTATATCCCCATCCCATCACAGCACCATTAACCGCTGATGCTAAAACATATCTATAACCAAAGCCTGTGTCAGCAGCATCTTGTGTCCAAAAGCTAGTACCCCATGTTAAATTTCCATCAGATAGAGGCTTTCCAGTATCATTAGGCATTATTTGTCTATTCCACCAACTTATTGAAGAAGTTTGACTACCTAAAATTATATACCTATTCCAAGGTCTTACTAATCCTCCTGTTCTATTACTAGTTTCAGTTAAAGAACTACTACCAGCTCCATACTCAAATCCATTGCACTCTGGATGATCATTTGGCCACCAAGAACTTAAGTTAGCACTAGAATATTCAGGCCAAGCATAACTTGGCATAACATAAGAAGCGTCTTCTCCTCGTTGCCTACCAGCCCAAGTTGCCGCGTAATCTAAAACTAAACCAAAAACATCATCACCGTTTGTTCCAAATGTTTCGTCCCAAACTTGCTTAGGCCAAGAACCTAATGGCGCTCTTACCTTACTAGTTCCATCACTCACACCACAAGTTAATGTTTGCAGCGTGTCAATTTGACGAATCATTGACGGCATAGGTGCATACGAGCTAGAATTCTGCCACATAGGAGCGCCAGAGTTTACAGCTTCTAAATTTATACCAGCTTTGTTTCTAGAGAAATAACCATAGTGACCACTCCATATACCGTATTGTATAGATGCGTTTGTTATATTACCTTCTAATCCTGGTTGTAATAAGTTTATACTAGAAGTAGCTGTTGTTGTAGCTCCAAAACCATTTGCATCTGTCACAGAAAATACTAAAGTATAAGTTCCAGGCTGTCCACCAGCATTCAATTTCAACTTGTACTCTCCTTCTATTGCAGCTCCATTATTTGAAGTGTTTTGTACAAGCTCAAACAATGGGCCACCATTAGGTGCTGTAACTTGATTAAAAGGATCTAATATTTCAACTTGACTAGTTAACTCACATACAAGTTGTTGAGTGTTTGTAGTAGTGTTAGAAGTACCGTTAAAAGTTTTTACTATTTCTGTAAAGTCAAATGAAGAAAAAGAAGGTACATCTGGAAATAGTGGAATACCTTCTGGATCACCAGTAGTAGGGTCTATATCTCCAAAGTAAGGAGCAACATTAGAAACTTGTCCTTGTTCTGGTAATAAAACTGTATTTAAAGTAGGATCGTTAGGCACAAAACTAAATACAAAAGAAATAGCTCCTTTAAAAGGTGCTTGTGCATAGTCTTGTAAAAATGTCCAATAAGCTCCAGTTATATTAGGTAGGCCTGTAAAATCAGGGTTTAGTTTTAGATTATAAGAAGGAAAAGGTGAAGTTCCATACGCAACAGGCAAAAAGAAGTCACCAACACCAGTTCCAAAAGATAAATTAACAAAGCCGCCTGAATTATCAGGTATTTGAGCTGTAGAATTATTAAAATCTATAACACCTGCAACTTGACTACCTAACTGATCTACAGCATAAAAGTCATTGGCTAGCAAATCATTTCCTTGAAAACCAGGTTTATCACCTTCATCTCCTATAAACCTCCATTCTGGACCTATGTCTCTAGGGCCGAATGGTTGAGATGCTTCTTCATTTAGATCTGATATTAAACCAGTTGTAGATGTTTCCCAGAAAATGTCTAAATTAGACTCTACAGGAGAAGTTTCTAAAACAGATAACTCAGGTAGAACTATTAAACTTCTATCTGGTCCAGCAGTAACGTAAGAACCAACACCTTCTTTAGTAGACATCCTAAGTATTAAAGGATTTGAAGCCGCATTATAGAAAGTTGCATTAGTAAAAGTTAACGCCGCGGAATCAGCTATATCAAAAGGATATTCTTCTGCTTCTATATTAAACATAGCCTCCATGCCTTCTGTTCCAGCGCCAGTACCGTCACTTATAAAGTCTGGATTTTGTCTATAATTTTTAACCAAAGCTCCACCAGGTATAGTGTTAGTAGTTCCGCTAGTAACCAAGACAGTAGCATTATCAAATATGTTTGTACTATATTGTTTTACGAAAACGTTCTGATTTTCGTTTTGAATAGTTGCGTTATTTGACTGATGAGATAATATAACAGTCTTAGTTTGACCCATACCCATATCTGCTAATGTACCTATAGTAACAACAGAATCAGGTGATTGACCAGGATAATACTGAGTATTGTAAGGTTGGTTTAAAGTTAAGGTACTATAAGGTTCTACAACTGGAGCAGCTTGATACTTAGTAGCTATATTATTTACTCTACCAAAAAGCCTTACGCTAGATCCAAAAGTTTTTTGTGTTGGACCTACTTCTCTTAAATCTCTTGGTACTTTATTTATATTATCATTTATAAGAACTGTATGCGCAATAGTATTTATAACAGAGTCAGACGTGTATTCTAAATAACCGTCTAACATACCAGGCGTATATACGTTATAGTAGTCTGTTTCTGTTTGCTTTACAACTATTTTGTAGCTATACCAACCTAAAGGATTTTTAACTTCATCGTATATGCCGTTGTTTATTATAGTAGGATCAAATAATTGTATAGGACTGTTAAAAAGCATTTTAATAGAATCACCTACCCAATATATTATTTCTTCACCACCTTGTTCTTTATACTTGTGATATATTGTAGAATTTTTAAAAGTTATTCCATTTATTATTTCTTCTTCAAGTGTTGTAGGACTTAATATTACAGGTGTCTGTCTACCAAATCTATCTGCTAAAACAACACCTACTTGATAGTTTCTATTTTGCTTTAACGTATGGTTAGGATATGCTACTCTTGATGATAATTTTTGAGAAGTAGCTGTTGGTGGCGTGACATTAGTATTTAGCTTTTCACTTACACCTACTTTATAATCTAATGAAGAAGGGTATGGACTGCTTGTTACAAAATTTCCATAAACAACTCTATTACCTACAACCTCTTGAGTCAAAGCTCTAATTGGTACTCTATCAAATACTCTAGTTGTTTCGTTTTCAGGTAATACTTTAATTGGTTTTGCAGACTCATATTCCCAGTTTATAAAACTATTAGGTGAATTAAATATTGGATCTGTTATTTTAATTTTTTTAACTATGTTTACAGGTATACTATTAGCTTCTTTATAAAGTATTTCAAGTGATATAACTTTATATTTTGCTCTCAATTCGTTTGCAGGACATGGTAGATCGATGTATATATTAATACTGTCTACTTTGTTTTCCATGAAATCTACTATAGTACTTTTATAAGCATTGTCTTCTTGAACCGAATTTATTCCATCTCCTACCCCGTTATAAGTTTTTGGTAAGTTTAGTATAAAGTATCCATCTTGTTTAGGTATAAAAGCAGTTTGAGTAAACGGCGCCATTAAAGACATTTCGTCGTCTTCATATTTAAACCTATAACTAAATCTTACAAATTTATCTTCTAAAAATGAGCCATCACCCGCAAATTCAGGATCGTACGTTGGGTTAGGGTTTGTTGGTAAACCTGTCACCGCATTGTATTTGTCTTGACCATAGTTAACAGGATTTGCGTCAACGCTCTTATTTTTCATTTGGGGTTGAGGCACATCTTGACCAGCACATTCTTCTATAGCCCACAATCTAGGTGGAGAGTAAGGATAATATTTAGCTACAGATATTTGATCCTCAGTAACATAATGAAGTGGATCACTAAGCGCTCTATCAACGTTTATTTTTCTTGGTTGATTTCTATTATCTGTCCAGAATAATAAATTTTCTAATACATTTATACCTATTACTAAACTGTTTTTAGAGAAGTTTAAGTACCTACCTGTTGTTAATATATTTAATTGCCTAGTCATCACATTGAAGCAAGATATAGCATTGTATATTTCAGGATACGTAGTATTATTTATTAACTGTGGGTGTTGTAAATTGGTTTGAGAATTATCTATATAGTTAGTTACAAATAAAAATATTCTATCATTATTTTCGTCAATCTTTAAACCAATAACATCTAAGTTATCTGGTGATTTTAAACCAGATGATTCTTTTATTTGTATTACAGCTTCTCTAACAAGTTCGTTACCTAAAGCGTTCTCTAAAGCTCCTACGTCAGCGCCTTCAGATCTACTTATCTGTACGTTCTGAGCTTGTCTATATTCTCCACTTGGAACAAGTCTGTCATCCAGATCTTGATTCATTTTGGATTTTATAAATAAATTCTTTACTTCTGCCATAGTTAATGTTTAATCCATTTTGATTTGCCTCTCATTACTTGAACAAATTCACCAAGTTTAATATTGCTTAATCTTATCTTAGCGTTTCTTAGAGCTGCTCTTCTATCTACCTTGTACCTTCTGACAACGTATTCTTGTATATTAGGCATTGTCGACAATAAGCTGTAAGCAATATGCATATACATAGCTTGCTCAGCCATTTTAGGAACCTTAGTGTCACCGTCATAGGCCAAACCATCTGATATATATTCTAGTATAATCATTTGATCTTTTAGATTACTGCTGAAGTTAAACATATTCCTTCTTCTATCTATATTAAACCAACCGTTCATATTCGATACTTCAGGTTCTAACCCATATCTTTGACCCCAAACTTGATCCCACCAAGTCCAATTATAAATATTAGCATTTAAATCTTGTACGTCTACTAAACCATTTAAGTTATTGTCGTTATTGTTTTGCCACTGTATATTAGTGTTAGATTTACCGGCTATTAAGTTTTGACCAAACTCCCCTTGTATAGGCATTCCATCAGCATCTTGTATGATTGGCTGAGTTGGACTACTGGTTAATGTAGTTGGATATATAGGATGTTTAACACCTAAATGATCGACCCATGATACTTGAACATAGTTTACGTAATCTTGAGGTATTACACAACTGTTGTTTGGTTGTAAATCTAACTCTTGAGATTTAACTGATCTTAACGTATCGTAGCTAAATTCTTGTAAACCTCTTTTAGCGTGAAAAACTATTTGACTTCTAGGTATTGTTTCTAGTAATTTACCAGAACCAGTGTATCCAACCACAAAGTTATCAACTATATCGTCAAGTTTTATATATTCGTAACTACCATAATTATCCCATATGGATTGTTGTTGTAATTGTACTTTAATAGCTACTTGAGTATAAGGAGATATAGGTCCAGGTATACCAGTTGAATTAAAGAAAGATATTAAATTTGTTCCAACGTCTGAAACAGAGTAAGTACTTCCGGTAAATAAATTACCAGCTTGTAATGTCACAGTAAATGAAACACTACCGCTACCAAGGGAGTTTGGTGGAATAGTAAGAACTGTTCCGCTTAAGTATCCGCTACCTAAGTTTATAATGTTTATACCCTGTATAGTTTGGTTAGTAACTGAAATGCTAAGTAACACGCCACTGCCTTGAGGAGACGTCGGTGCTACAATCCAGCCGTTTGGAGGATTATCTAAATAAGAAGCACTAGTAACTACACTAGGTGTTAAAGCATTACCCTGTGTTATAACCACTCCGTTATCTACAAAAGCCGGAAATTCTATGTAATTTTGTTGAGCTCCAGATCCAGTTGGATCTACAAATATTTTATAATTAGCTGGTTTTTCATTAGGTATATTGTCCCACAAATCTACGTCTAATCTAGACTGTATTTCAGTAGTAGATGAAGTTGAAAAATGTATATCAGAACCTGTATAGTATTCTTGATTTGTTTGATCTATTAGTCCCATATTTTATTAACTTTTTTCATTAGCATCTTCAGCTGCGGCCATCTGCGCTGCGTTTTGTATTATTTGAGGGTCTCTTATTATTATACCAGAGTATGATAATATTTTAAGTATAACTTCTGTTTGTTCAATACTAGATAACTCGAAGTCAACGCCACCAGTGTATGTATATTGACCTTGACTACCAGTGCTATATTCCCAAATAGGTGACTTAGGCTTTCTAACATAGTACAAGACATAATTGCTTTCACTAGAAACAATGCTAGGAAAAACAAAAAAATCATCTTGTATTCTATAGTAGTATAATAATTTAGAATCACTTTTAGTTAATTTGCTTCTTTGTAGATCAGAAAATTCTTTTCTAGTCACTAATTGAACTTCTCTACTTGGTAAATTATCTATCTGTAATTCTAATGTGCCAACCCTGTGTACGTCGTTAGCTTGTACTTTTAGACTACCTGGTAATGTACCAGTGGTTAGTTCTGAAAACTCTTCAAATATCTGTATTCTGTCTCTTAAACTTTTAACCCTATTAGCATATTCACTGTCGTTTTGAGGAGATCTAAGTTGTTGATTAAGGTCTTCAAAATATTTTTCAAATATTTCTAATTGAACCTGATCAGCAACACTGTTGAATTCAGCAGGTGTTAGGTAACCTCGTTGCTCCTTGTTTAATATATATAAAACAGTTTTGTAAACTAAGTTGGCTTTTATCATCTTTTATTATTTAAAAAAAAGGGTGGCGTAAACCACCCTTTATATATATCACTTGTTATTTAAGTTTTTTCTCTATTGACTTATAAACTTCCATACCTTCATCGGTTTTAAACCAAGCAGCTAAAGCTGAGTAAGGGTTTTCATCAAAAGGAACAGTCATAAGTTTACGACCATTACTTCCCCATTTAAAAGTTCTTTGGTCGTCTGCAATTCTTATGATACCATGCTCTTGAGCTAGTATACCAAAGTTTCTTAATACAACGTTTTCATCTTCTGAAAGTTCTAAAAATAGTCTAGAGTTTCTTTTAGCATATAATAATAAGTCTCTTCTTAATTCTTTAGAACTTAATTCTGTAACTCTTGATCCCACTTCAACTCTCATTATAGCTTCAGCTTGATCAATGTCCATTTCATAAGCAACGTTCATAGCAGCGATTTCCATTTCTATATCTTCAAAGTCATCTTCAGCTTGAACTTCTGCATCGAACTCTTCAAATATTAAACCTCTGTGCGGATGCTTTTCTAAAAACTCTTGTAAATTTCTTTTTTCTTTAGGAACCATCATGTGTCCTTTTTCAAATACAATATGCCTAAGAGTAGCAGGTCCTTTTTGTTCATCAACAAAGATAGACTTTTGATTAGTAGCATATCTTAGTTCTCTTTCGTAACCAGCTTCTGGATCAAACCATACTAGTGGATATTTTCTAGAGTGTCTACTAGGTATTGTATGTGTTAAAGGATGTCTGTTTCCTTTTAAGAAATAATTTTTATCTTTATATTCCCAAGTATCTTTTTTAACCTCTTGCTTAGGAGCAGGAGTTTTCTTTTCTTTTGTTTCCATAATATAATATAATATAATAATTAAAAAAGACCC